>Ga0099848_1000686_pt1 | contig 15783 bp, 18 predicted proteins | sample CB_VirMetaG_3_FD_78179 | JGI IMG/M metagenome (GOLD analysis project Ga0099848, IMG submission 78179) | Freshwater to marine saline gradient viral communities from Chesapeake Bay - CB_1508_1S Viral MetaG | ecosystem: Environmental > Aquatic > Marine > Coastal | place: USA: Chesapeake Bay...
ACTTTAAATGTTGAAAGATTTTTTCCAACAGGTTCAAATGAGATAGTAGGTATAATTTCTATACCTTCTAAACTTTATGGAGATAAAATAAAACCAGGCTCTTTTGTATTTACAGCAGAATCTGGAAGTGTTTATGATGACGGTAACGGATCTTTATTTTTTAGCCTTGATAATGGATATGCAGGTAATATCATATACCAGCATGGTCTCATAATCCTAACTAAGGATAATACAAGTACCGGCGGATCATTATACGGATCAGGAACTTACGGAACCGGAACATATGCCGGGGATGCTAATCCATTTATAGAAAACTTTATAAATTCAGCAAATGCTACCTGCTCATTCTCAAGCTCATTTGATCTTTTTGAAACTCAGTATAAATGTACCATCGATACATCAGAGTTTAATTTTAGCTTAAACCCAAGTCTAATCTCAGGATCAACTGAAGGAACAGTCTATGACTTTGTAACAGGCTCTTATTTTAATCCCTACATTACAACAGTGGGTCTATACAATGAGAACCAGGACCTGATTGCTGTAGGTAAGTTAGCCAAACCGCTACCTTCAAACAATACCACCGACCTCACAATTTTAATTAATTTAGACAGATGATAAAACTTCAAGAATTAATATCTAAGCTGGTAACAGAAAAAATAGCAAAAAAAGCAACATACTGCGGAAGATGTGGACACGTTCATAAAAAAGGAACTCCCTGTCCCCGTCCGTTCAAAAAATAAATATGTGGAACTATAAAGGCAATGAGGTTAAGTCTCTAGGAGATTTGCCCGAAAATGCCCACGGTTTTGTTTACCTGATTAAAAATCAAGTTACAAATAAGTTTTATGTGGGTAAAAAAAATTTATTAAGCGTTACTAATAAACCGCTAACCAAGAAAGAACTCAGTGAATTAACTGACAGACGTCAATCCAAAAAGAAACAGGTCATCAAAGAGAGTAACTGGATGACTTACTGGGGATCTAACAAAGAACTACTTTCAGACCTGAAAGAACATGGTCAAGATAAATTTGAAAAAGAAATTCTAAAAGTTTGCTTTTCTAAAAAAGAACTCACATATTATGAAATACATTACCAATGCGTCTATGAAGTTTTATCCGCCAACAGCTACAACGACAACATCCTGGGTAAATTTTTCCGAAAGGACTTGCACATACCCGGTTAAGGTCGTATATTTGCTTAATGGTAAATCATCTTCTAGTAAATCTGATAGATAGTCTTTTAGGAAAAGGCAAACCTACTTCCGGGGATAATTACTCATACCATTGTCCTTTCTGTAATCATTATAAACCAAAATTGGAGATTAACCTCAAGGAAAATGAGGAAGGTCTGCACCACTGGCATTGCTGGGTATGCAATAAGAAAGGAAAGAAACTAATCTCTCTATTTAAAGCCATCCAAGCCCCTGATCATAAAATTGATGAACTTAGAAACTTTGTTAAGATTTCCTTTCATGAATCAAAAGGAGGAAAGACTGAGGTCTTAAATTTACCTAAGGAATTTATACCATTATTTCCAGCAGACAAAAACAACGTCTATGTCAGACAAGCCCTCCGATATTTAAAAGGACGTAAAGTCACCGAACTTGATATCAAGAGGTACAACATTGGGTATTGTGAATCCGGCCCTTATAGAAATATGATCATTATTCCTTCTTATGATGAATTTGGAAATCTGAATTACTTTATAGGAAGGAATTTTGGTCCGGCCGAAATCAAATATAAAAACCCTAAAGTTTCAAAAAATATAATTGCATTAGAAAATACTATAAACTGGGAGTCTCCCCTGGTAATCTGTGAAGGGATGTTTGATGCTATTGCAATCAAAAGAAATGCCATTCCACTACTAGGGAAGATCATACCAGAAAGGCTTATGAAAAAAATAGTCTCTTCTAGTGTTAAACAGATTTTTATTGCTCTTGATACAGATGCCTTTAAACAGGCTTATGAGTATTGTAATACCTTTATAAACCATGGAAAACAAGTCTTTTTTATTAACTTAGATGAGAAGGATCCATCGGAACTAGGCTTTGAAGAATTCACAAAAACCCTACATACAGCAACCCCATTAACATTCAGGGAACTGCTAGAAAAAAAATTAACACTATGATCGAACAAAACGAAAACCTGGAAACACCACGCGTAAAACGTATAGTACATCCAGACCCAACTGCCCGTCGTATCACCTTAGAAGACGGTCGTTTCTACCAAAGGAAAGAAGGAGTTTATTACCCCTCAGTAACTACAGTACTATCTTATTTCCCTAAAGACCGTTTCTTTGAAACCTGGCTAAAAGAAGTTGGCACTAATGCCGATATCATCATGAGAAGAGCAGGTGATGAAGGAACTCAAGTTCATACTGCAATCGAATCTTATTTAAAAGGTGAGGAAGTTACCTGGGTTAACCAGTATGGAAGCACCAAGTACAGCCTAAAAGTCTGGCAGATGATTCTAAAATTTGTTGAATTTTGGGAAACTTACAAACCAACCTTAGTAGCATCTGAGGTGCATGTCTTCTCGGATGAATTGCAGATTGCCGGAACTGCTGACCTGGTAGTAGAAATGAATGATGAATTGTGGTTATTAGATATTAAAACCTCAAATTTCCTGCATGAATCTTATGATTTACAGCTGGCATGTTATGCCCAGGCCTGGAATGAATGCTTTGATAAACCTATCCAGAGAATGGGTATAGTATGGTTGAAAGCCATGACCAGAGGTGAAAGCAAAAAAGCAGACAAGATGCAGGGTAAAGGTTGGGAAGTAAAGGAACCTAAAGAATCTTTTGAAACTAATAAGCAAGTCTTCAAGCATTTATTTGAAATCTTTAAATTTAAAAACCCAGAATTAAAGCCTATCACAGAAATATTACCTACCTCAGTTAAACTGAAAGAGTAATATTTATATTATATGATTAGACTAACCTCACTTCTTAGGCAGATTCTTAATGAAGGCGGTAATGTTTTTGGAACAACTACCTCAATTAAAAGGGAGAACATTGATCCAACTTTGGAGCAATTTGTCAAGACCTTATCTGCAATATACCCTAAGAAAGCAGCCACTTTCAAGAGTCTGGAAAAGCTAGGATCAGCTGGTAAAAAAGATGAATCCGGCGATATAGACCTTTCTTATGATGCTAAAAACTTCATAAAAGATGGTCAACCAGATCTTGAAGGATGGGCAATTGACCCTAAGGAGTTTGAGGCTCTAGTTGCATTAATTTCTAAGAGAGCAAAAACTGCTACTCCAACCCAGATTCAATTAAGGGCAATGCTTGAGATGATCTCCAATCATGTCAATGAAAGCACCCAGGAGATTGAAGCAGATCCTAAATCAGCCGGTAACGGTTCTTTATTTTTTGCCTTTCCTCAATTCACACCTACCGAAGATAAACTAGAGGTAAGCGTTCAGATTGATGTCAATATAGGAAATCCAGAATGGTTACGCTTCAGTTATTATTCTAACGTTTATAAGGGGAATGTAAAGGGCTTACATAGAACTCAATTATTAGTATCTTTATTTACTAATAAGGGTAAGATCTTCAAACACGGTCAAGGAATCCTGGATAAAGAAACTAGGGAACTTGAGGCAGAATCTCCTAAACAAACTTTAGAACTTTTAAACTCATTATACGGAACTGAAATTTCTCAAGATGTCTTGAATGATTATTTTGAGTTAATGGATTATTTAAAAAAGAACCTACCCCAGGAAGAACTTAATAAGGTATTTGATACCTACTTAAAGATCCTAGATTCAACCCGGGCAGATATTCCAGAAGACTTACAAGACTACTGGATTCAAAACCAGGACCGTCTAGGATTAAAGGGTAAGTTCCTACCAGATAATTCAAACCTAACTAAATATAAAACAGCATAATGTCAGGTTCAGCAGGAGGTAATCGCATACCAAGATCGGCTGTCGAAAAAACAGTCCAAGAATATATCGATAAGGTATTGTCAAAAATAGAAGGCTTTAAATCAGCCAAAGTATCCGGCTCCTACAACACTTCAGCCAAGCAAGACTTTGGGGATATTGATTTAATTACTTCTTTCCAGGGAGAAGATAAAAAAGAATTTAAAAAAACATTAACCAAGTACTTAGAATCACTTCCGGATGATATAATCGTTCCTTTTAAAAGCGAGAAATATAAAGGTAAAAAAAGCCTAAACACCGGAGAGATTGTAACGATTTTATACCCTATTGCAGGAATGCCTGGAGAATTCGTTCAGATTGATAACATAATTGCTCTTTCTGAGGAAGAAGGTGAATTTAAAAAAACCTTTTTAGATTATCCGGCAGAAGTTCAAGGATTAATTTTAGGATTAGTTAAGGTTGTATTATTAGAAGAAGATCCTAAATCTGTTTTAAAACGGATGGGAATTACTAATATACCGCCTTTGGATGAAGGACAGGAATATGAATTTAATTTATCCTCAGCAGGTTTAACCTTGAGGGTAGTTACCCTAGATCAGAATTTTAAACAAATTGATAGGACAGAGGTTTGGAAATCATCCAGCTGGTCTGATGTTAAGAAATTACTTTCTAATTTTAATCTTGATCAACCTTTTGAAAAGCTTTTAGATTCTCTTAAAGGTCTTAAAAATGAAAGATCTAAAAATAGAATCAAGGGTATTTTTAAATCAATGGTATCTATAAAGTCTGGGGAAGTTGGAACTCCTAAAGGAGACAATAAACAATATGCCCTAGACAAGGTAGCAGCCTTGGAGGAAAGATACGGGGCTTTAGCAGTATCATTAATCAGACCAATCCTGGAGGCAGAATCTAAAGAAACAATAGCAATCTACCCAGGAGGTTTCAAACCGCCACATAAAGGGCACCTACAGGTCATCCAGAGTGTGGCACCTAAGGTAGACAAGATGATTGTAATCTATTCTACTAAGACCAGACAGAAACCAGGTCAGGTTCCAATTACAGCCGAACAGACAGCCAATATCTTCCAGCTCTATATTGATAATGGATTAATCCCAGGCAATGTTGAGATTAGACCGGCAGAAACCGCTACCCCAGTTCAGGATGCCTATGAAATAATGAAGGCAAATCCTAACAATAACTACATGGCCTTATACGGCAAGGATGAGGAAGGTGCCTGGAAATCAATTGAAAAATATAAACAGCAGGGGGAATACCTAAATGTAGTTCCTACCAGTGTAGGGAATTTTGGAGGCTTGAATGCAACTGCAATCAGAACAGCCTTACAGAATAACGACATGGAGACTCTAAAACAAAGTCTACCGGTTGGAATCACAGTAGATGAGTACACCCAAGCCTTAGGAATAACCCCAGAACCTGTACAGGAAACCTACAAAGGGAAAAGAACCAACCAAGGAGCACCTGGAACTTTAAAAGCAAAGATCTCCAAACTATACGGCGGGGATGTTACTATTGAAAAAGCAAAGAAGCTTAAAAATAGAGAAAATGCAACCGCCCATGATAAACGTCAGGCAAACTGGTTCATTAACTTCCATTCTAAGAATGAGAATATAGAACCTGCTGAAACTTCAGGCAAAGCAGCACCTTACGGTTCAGGTTATAAGAAACTAGAAGAAGAACTTACTCCTCTTATAGTAGAACTAACCCAATACATGTATAAGCAAGGTCTCTCCATGGATCCTGCACCTTCTTTTGAATTCATAGAGGATGAATCAAATGCACAAAATCCCTTAGGGAGAACCGCATATTATGATCCTGGACAGCAGCATATTGTTCTTTATATCACCGGCAGACATCCTAAGGATATCCTAAGATCATTTGCCCATGAGATGATACATCATGCACAAAATTTAGAAGGAAGGTTGGCTAATCTGCCCAAAACTACCGATATTAATGAAGATGACCATCTAAAAGAAATTGAAAGAGAGGCTTATGAAACAGGCAATCTTTTATTCAGAGAATGGGAAAATAATAGAAATAAACAGGTTATGGCAGAAGGTAAATACGACACACTCTCAAACGAACTATCATCCAAGATTTTTACTAAATGGAAATCTGATTTTGAGGCCGGTAAACCCGAATCTCATTTTGAATGGTTTGTAATGGATGAAAAGACTGGTCTAGAATTTGATTTGAAAGCAGATATTGAATTTGTAGACCAGGACATCTACTCAGTTGATGGAGGAGCCAATCAAGGCTCAGACTACGAAGATGCTTTAATTCAGGCAGAATTCATAGTAGATAAACAAGCCCTTCCTCAATACTGGGAGAAGATCTCATTTGACCTTAAGGACTTTATGAGACATGAGATTGAACATTTAACCCAAGCAGGAGTAAATCTAATAAGTTCTAAAAAAAGAAACTCAGACCAGGCCCGTAGGGATAAAATAAAAGCTGGGGAACTGCCAACCTCTAAATATGCTACCTTAAAATCAGAGATTGAACCGATGCTACAGGGAATGTATTTTTCTGCCAAAAAGCAGAGAAGACCTTTTAGAGATGTAGTAGAGGACTGGTTTGATTCTAGAGGATTCACAAATCCTGAAAGAGTGGAGATTCTAAAAACCTGGAAACCTTATTTAAAAAGACTATCATTACCAAACTTATAAATTATGAAATTCTTAAAAGAAGAAGATGAAGAAAAACCTTCCGGCTGGTTTATACCAGACTACAACATTGAAGTAGTGCTTATGGGAGCAACTCCTGAACAGGCAGCTGCTGCTTTCGATGATGCTAAAAATTACGGAATGTATACAGCCAATATCAGAAGCCAGAAAGTAACTCAGAAGGATATTGATGATTATTTTGGCCCGGCACACCGTGCTACCAAAATGAAGATGGAAAAAGAAAGAGGTAAACCTTTCCCTATTAGAACCAAAGACGCAATGAATGACTTTATTGCATCCAGGGCAGGAAAACCTAACCTAGTAACTTTTGAAATCACCGGAGATACTTTATTGTTCCCTAAGGATAAAAATCCTTCAAAAGAGGCTACAGTTAAGATCATCAAGACAGTCCTTGATAGTGCTGGTATCAAACATAAGGTTAAGGAAAAAGAATCTTATACTGAGAATATCAGCAAACTAAAAGACCTTATTAAAGAAGAAATTCGCAAACAGATAAAAAAATAATATGTCTGAATCAGTTTTGAAAAAACAATTCTCTAACTCTGACCTTCAGAGAATGAGGAACCTAATTCAAGGAAAGACTGGGGAAAGAACCTCAGTTTCTTCTGGTTATACAAAAGACTATATTGAAAGAAAGGAAGGGGATATTTGGGAGGAAGATGGTAGACAATGGACTATCAAAAATGGAGTTAAGCAAAATGTCTCAAAACTACAAAAAGCCAGAGAGGTTGGGCAAATGCCCTTATTCTGCCCGGAATGTAGTTCCTTAATGAAGCACAGGTATGATGCAGAATTTTACCGCATTCATAAACACTGCTTTGACTGCCAGGTAAAGTTTGAAACCAAACTCAAGGCACAGGGTAAATTTGAAGATTATAAAAACCAGATTCACAACTCAGAAATTGATGGTATAATCCAAAATTATGAAGACTGGGTTGATGATCTGATTAATGAATCTAACAACAGCTTCATGAGTGAAACCGGGGAAGTAGAAGCCTGGTCTAAAATAAACACTCAGGAGATAGTAAAACAGAAAGAAGAAGCTATTGAACACCTTAAAAAGTTAAAAAAATAAACCTATTTATTAATATAAGTAACTCATTCAACATGTCAGATTGGAGACGTAAGTACATCCTAATGGCAGAAAACGATAACCAGGTACCTAAGTACGATCCTGCAAAACACAAGACCTTAATGAGAGGCGCAATCGATTATGAACTACAAGGAGATAATATTATAGCATACTTACCGTTCGAAGAAGAAGACCCACTTGCTGTAGAATATGTTTTCCCTAAAAAGCAATTAGAATATTATTTAAGATTAGGGCCAGATGAAGAAATCATGGACAGTGAAGATCTTGAAAGGCTAGATTCCGATCAAGTATATCGATTCTTCCATGATAAGTATAGCGGTGCTTTCGGATCATATTGGAATACTCCTAGAGGACAGGCTATGAGAGCAGGTAAGACCGAAAAAGATCCATTTTTGAAACCAATGAAAGAAACCAGGGGTGTATACTTTGTAAAAGTTTCTCTTAGAGATGCTTTTGAAGCTCAGGAGATAGTTAGTGATATGTACAGAAACGCTGGCATCATGGTTAAAGGAGAGGAATTCCTAGCTGCTGACCCAGAAACAATCCAGAATCTAATTATGGCCTTTAGAACCCATGGCATTGAAATTGAAGATAGCAATTTAGACTCCTCAGATTACGACGGACATTCAAGTAATGATATGCTTGATCTTTACGAAAGATTCTTAAATAAAAAATAAAATGCCTCTAAAGAAAGACCTTGGACAGCGGATCTCCCACTTTGAAAAATCAGATGCTCCTCAGTTTACAAGAAAATCAGAAAAGGAGCGTAGGAATATGGCCTTAGCTGCTTTTAGAGGAAAGTACGGTTCTCTAAACGAAGCCTACACTAGTGCTACTAATAACGAACTTGCCCAGTATGTAGCCACTCTTAAAGATGAGCTAGCTTACTACAAACAAAAAAAAGATACCAAGCGCATTGATATGACTAAAAAAGATCTTGCTGATGTTAAGGCCGAGCTTGAGAGCAGAAGAGCAAAAAGAGGATCAATGAATGAGGCATCAGAAGGAGACGCTGTTGATACAATTACAATGGACATCCCCCTATTCTTAAGAATGCTTGAATTTGCAAGAGAAGATGCTTCTGAGGATATGGATTTACATGATGTAACTGAGAAAGCAAACTTACTTACCAAAGACAGAGGCATTCTTTCCATGAACGACTACAATGAGATTATAGGGGCTAGTGAAGAGATTACAGAAGCTTTTTCAAAAGAATATGATGACGATCCTGCTTTGAAAGGAGATCAGAAAAAACTACCAGACGCTTTACAGAAGAGTATTATATCAAAAGTTAAGAAGAAAATGGAAGAAGAAATTGTAACTGATGATCCTGAGAAAGCAGAAGATATTGCAAACAAAACCGGAGAGAAAGTTACAGTAGTCAAAAAAGGATCTATACAAGAAGGTCGTGAATTTGATTATGAAGGTTCTATGGCTAGAACACAGCTTTTCTCAATCATTAAAAACTCTAAATCTCTATTTGATCAGATTGATGACAGAACCCAGTTACAAAGTTGGGTACAATCTAAATTAACTAAAGCAGAAGACTATATTGATGCTGTAAGAACTTACCTAGAAGGTGAATCTTTAAGCACTACCACTCCTTTGGTTGTATCAGGAGAAATGATAAAAGATGAAGAAGGTGCTTCTTTGAATACTGGAGATGTAGTTAAGGCCGGAGACGGTGGAATCTACCAAGTTATCTTTTCATATATGGAAGGAAAACCTTTCCTAGTACCTTTTGACCTTAAGAAAAGAAAACCAACCAACCTTAGAAACAGAATATACTTTGATTCAGACTCTATAGTAGTTAAAAAATTACATAAAGTAATGCCCTTTTCTGCTACCAAGGGTGGATTCATGAAATAATTTTCATATATTTAACAAATGGACTTAAATCAAATCAAATCCTTAATACGAAACAAGGTACAGGACAAGATGAAGGACTTGGGAGTAAATAAATACTCTGAGTACAAATTATTAAATAAGGTACCTGAATTGATTCCAATCCTGGAAGATTTAATGTCCGACAAGTTCAATCTTTTTGTTAAGGATATAGAATGGGTATCTCCCAAACCACCTGAGTATAGGGTACTTTTAGAAAACGGACAGTACTTTTATTTAGCAGACCTAGGAAGATCCTGGGTAGCAACTGTGGAAGGTAAACGTTACTACCTTTTAAATTTAGGTGAGGAGCAGATGGCAATCGAAGGTATAAGCCGAATCTTAAGATACGGTGAACCTATTAACCCTGATGATATGGAATCTTTAGGAGGATCAACCGGCGGAAGCATGGAATCAGCCCTAGATCAAGAACCAGAGACCCCGGCAGCAGAAGAACCAGTAGCAGAACCTGAATCACCAGAGGAGATGATCTAATGAGTATTTTAGAACAGTTTATAAGAAGAATCTCTTACAAATTCCCAAAAGGATATCCAGATATTAATAATCCAGAAGATAAAGCTCTTTTATTTGAACTTTTAGGAGTAGAGAAATTTCTAGCAGAAACCACCCTAACTCGTTCAGAATTATTAAAATACGATACCAGAATTGAAAAATTTGTCGATAAGTTTTTAAGAGAAGAACCTTTTGAAGCTCACAGTATGGAACCTATTCATATTGATACTCTGGTTATAGACAGTAAGGAATTTTCTTTAGACGATAGTAAAGAAGATATACAAGCTGCTATCAAAGCAAGCAGAAGTCCTATCAAAATAAAAGGAACTTCCGATGAAGAAACCATACAAACAACAACTTCAGTACTAACAAAAACTGCAGAGTTTGGAGGCGAAGGAGCTGGTTACAGAACTAAGAAAGAAGATATGGCATTAACTGATGCCTCTAACAAATTAAGTAAATTAAATAACGGACAGCCTGTAACTTTGATTGTAAATAATAAAGCCTATGAAGGAATTACAGGAATGGTTAATATTCCTAAGACTCCTAAGTCTGATTTTGCTTACATAGCAGGAGATTCCCCGGTAATTTTTATCTCACATAAAGACGGTAGAACTGCTAAAGATTTTCAACAGTACGGCGGTGTAGCTAAACCAGGTATTGTGAATCATCCTGAAGTACAAGATTTCGTTAAGGCAGTTAAAAATCAATTACAAGACCCTACTCAAATGGTAGGACGTACTGCATTTACTCGTCCGGTAGAAGATCCAGAATTAATACGTAAATTAGTTTACGGTCTTGAGTTTAAAGAAGGAGGCCCGTACGGAGAACAGAATGTGCAAGCATTATACCAAGGACCTATAGAGTATGAAAAAACCAAAAAAGGTCCTGATACATACACAGTAACTGCTAATCATGTTATTAATAGCCCAGATATACCCGAAGGGGATTATGCACCGTATTTCTTTGCAACCTTTAGACGTAACAGGAATCAATTCGGAATTAAGGATGTTAGATTTGGAGTCTATAGCAAAATATATAACCAGTCAGCCAAACAAATATAATATTTATAACATATGTGCGGATGTGGATGTAATACCTGCGATGTAGCAACCAAAGGACCTCTCCTGAATGAATCTATTCAGAAACATGGGATGCTGTCTGAAGGACTTAGCTACCACGTTAACAATAAAAAACCATTGTATGAGAATATCTTTAGATATGGTTCAAAAAAATACCTTGAACTTTTTAAAGAAGCTAGGTATCTGTATTCTAGAAACCTTATCGATGTAAATGAAACTGATGAGGAGATTCTAAAAGAATCTGACCTAGGGGAATACGGTCTTTATGAAGGACAGGAAGTACCTCTAGATTTAATCCTAGAAGAACAGGATTTATCAGAAGCAGAATACCAAGGTAAAAAAGTAGAAATTGGAAAACCTAAAAGAGGCGGTGCTAAGAAATTTTACGTTTATGTAAGAAATCCTAAAACCAAAAAAATTAAAAAAGTCTCTTTCGGAGATACTTCTGGATTATCTGCCAAGATTAATAACCCAAAAGCACGTAAGGCTTTTGCCGACCGTCACGATTGTAAAAATAAAAAAGATAAGACTAAGGCCGGGTACTGGTCATGCAGATTACCAAGATATGCCAAGCTTTTAGGCTTAAAAGGATCTTATTCAGGATACTGGTAATATGAAAATTCCAAGACAGAGAAAAGGTAAAAAACGTAGAGGGCCTAGATTTAAGGTTCCTTTCTTTGCATCTGCTTTACTAAGAACAAAAGGTAGAATCTAATGGAAAATCTAACACTGCTGGTACGTAAGATTTTTGAAGCAAAGAAACGAGACAGGTGTCTTAGGATAGCCGACCGTAAATATGATAAACCTTCAGCTTATAAATCAGGAGCAGTTGTTAGATGCCGTCAAGGCGATATCTGGAAAGATCTTAAGGAAAGTAATTTAGATAACATACACAAGACTGCTTTAACTCAAACTGAAAAAGAAGCTTTAGAATTAGTAGATAAGAATTGGGATGAATTTGGCGGTGAAGAATGTAATAACGGCTTCTGTGATATCTTCGCTAAAAATCTAGCAAAACACCTACCAGGTTCAAAAATAATGAGCACCGAAGACAGTAGAAGCAATACTTTCGGGCATGTTTGGATTGAATACAAAGGCAAATACTTTGATGCAGAGACACCTAAAGGAATATCTTCTTGGAAAGAATTACCGTGGATGATCAAATTCTATAATAAGAATGGAGAATATCCAGCTGATATACAATCCTTAAACGAAGATGAATCATTACATAAATGGTTCTCTAGAAAAGGAGCCAAAGGAAGCACTTCCGGATGGGTAGACTGTAATGCACCCGACGGTAAGGGTGGTTATAAAGCCTGCGGAAGAAAAGAAGGAGAAAAAAGATCTAAGTATCCTGCCTGTAGACCTACCCCGTCTGCTTGTAAGGATAAAGGAAAAGGTAAAACATGGGGGAAAACAAAATGAAACTCGTAGATATACTCAGTGAAGCAGAAGTAGCCAAGTGCCCGGCACCTACTCAAAATATTGAATTAAACCTTCAGAACAGACAGAAGGCAATTAATGAATATGGATACGGTCCATTGAATCCAAATGAGCCTAATGAAAAATTTTGGCAGGCTAAAGTTGATATGTGGAAGCTCGATTCTGCAGAAGAAGCTAAGAAGTCTGTCTGCGGCAATTGTGCAGCATTTGATATTACAAAAAAGACCTTGGATTGTATTGCCCGAGGTATAGGTGATGATGAAGGATCTGAAGATCCCTTTGATGTTATTGAAGCCGGCCAACTAGGTTACTGTAGGTTCTTGAAGTTCAAATGTGCAGCTGCTAGAACTTGTGATGCCTGGGTTGTTGGAGGTCCAATAACAGATAAAGAAGATGATAAACAATCTTAAAAAATGGTTTGATACCCTGATCATACCAAGAGAACAATTAAGCAACATGCCTATCTGCCCCTTTGCCCGGGCAGTCATACAGAATGAAGAATATTTCATTCAAGAAACAGACCTAGATAAGATAGCATTTCAGGTTAGTACCTCCAATGTACAAGCTTACAAAGTCTGCATTTATTACTTTCCGGACTATGAAAATTATGAAATAGAGGCTCTGGAAGTTAAAACCAGACTACTTAACCGGACTATCTCAGAAACCAATAAAGTAGTTCTAGATAATGATCCCAGAAGCCCTTTTGTAATAAACGGAGTAACAACCACATTCCCGGACTGTTATTTATGGATAGTTCAGGACCTGGCTGACTTGACTTCTAAGTCAAATAGTCTTAAATTTACTGATTATTACAAATATTGGACTCAGGAACAAATAGACGAAGTTATAACATGGAGAAACCGTACAGAGATTTAGAAACAGGACCCGGGTATGTTATCCGGGAGTTTGATCAAGACATAGATCCTATTGAATTACTTTGGCATCGTGATGATGAACAAAGACTGATTGAGGTCTTAGAATGTGGTCCTGGATGGCAGCTACAGATGGAGGATGCACTACCTCAGAATCTTGAACCGAATACATCTATATTTATATTAAGACATCAATGGCACCGGGTGATCAAAGGCCAGGGTAAATTGCTGTTAAAAATAAATAAAGAATGAAAGACCTAGTTTATATAGCTATAGGTATTCTTCTCGGGGGATGGTTGTATTCAAAGTTTCTAGTAAAAGAGAATCAATCACTTCCAGATGTTAGTATCTACGAAAATAGGATAGACTCTCTAGCAAAGGAAATAGAGAAAGATAAGTCCAAGCTTACAACCTACGATTCAATCTCCAAAGCACAGGATCAGAAGATTGTACGTTTAGAAGGACGATTAAAAACCACAGCCGGAAAAGCTGCCCAAGAACAAAAAGAACATGAAGAAGATCTTAAGCGTATTAGGTCTATGTCTACTAATGACATCACCGCTGCTTTCACAGAAAGTTTCAAGTGATACTTGCTGTGTTCCTTGCCAGGCTCTAAGGAACGCCCTGGAGGTAAAAGCAGAAACTAAAATTTTAAATAAACGCCTGGATAATGCCCGGGATACTATTAAAACTTATTCTGAAGTAATTAAAGCAAAAGACACCACCCTCACCAGCAGGGATAGTAGTATAGCTACCTATAAACGCAATGAAGCTCGTAATAAAGAGATAATAAATAATAAAGATTCAATTGTAAGTACCTACGGTAGTGAGATAATAAAACAAAAGACTCTCAAAACCATAAGCATAGGGGTTAATATTATACTTACTTTCCTATTATTATTTACAGGAATATGAGTCAACAGCAAGATTTAAAGCAGATAATCCGGCAGGAATATGTGAAATGCGTGGTAGATCCGGTGCATTTTATGAAGAAATATTGCTTTATTCAGCACCCTCAACGTGGTAGAATCCTATTTCAGCTATACCCTTTCCAGGAAAAAGTACTAACTCACTTCCAGAATAACCCATATTCCATCGTTTTAAAGTCAAGACAGTTAGGATTATCAACTCTAGCAGCCGGATATGCATTATGGTTAATGCTTTTCCACAAAGATAAGAACGTATTAACCCTGGCAACCACTCAGGCAACTGCCCGAAACCTGGTAACCAAGGTTCAATTCATGTATGATAGTCTACCATCCTGGTTAAAAATTGATGCAGTAGAAAAAAATAAGTTGAGTCTAAGACTGGCTAACGGATCTAAGATCACTGCTAAGTCTTCAAACTCTGATTCTGCACGTTCTGAAGCAGTATCTTTGCTTCTGGTAGATGAGGCTGCATTCATTGAGAACATTGCTGAGACATGGGCATCTGCTCAGCAGACCTTAGCAACAGGGGGAGGTGCAATCATACTCTCAACCCCATACGGTACCGGAAACTGGTTTCATCAAACCTGGGTTAAAGCCGAACAAGGTGAGAATAACTTCCTACCCATTAAATTACCGTGGTATGTACACCCAGAAAGAACCCAGGAATGGAGGGATGCACAAGATGCACTACTAGGAGATCCAAGACTGGCCGCCCAAGAGTGTGATTGTGACTTTGCAACCTCCGGGGATACAGTATTTTACGGGGAGTACGTAGATTTCTACGAACAAACCTACATGAAAGAGCCGGTGGAGAAGAGAGGAGCTGATAGAAATTTATGGATCTGGGAACCAGTAGACTATTCTAGGAGTTATATTATAACTGCAGACGTGGCCCGTGGAGATGGAAAAGATTACTCAGCCTTTCACATCATAGACCTTGAAAATAATACCCAAGTAGGGGAATATAAAGGCCAGTTACCTCCTAAGGAATTTGGTCATTTACTAGTCGGAATTGCAACCGAGTATAATAATGCACTCCTGGTAGTAGAAAATGCAAACATTGGATGGTCTACCATTGAAACAATCCTGGAAAGAGGATATAGTAACTTATATTATTCTCCAAGATCTGGGAATGTATCAGCAGATACTTACTTTGATCAATATGATGTAAATTCAAACATGGTCCCAGGTTTTACTATGAACCTAAAAACCAGACCCTTAGTCATTGGAAAATTTCAAGAATACTTTAATGAAAAAACCGTCATCATTCAATCTAAAAGATTGATGGAGGAAATGAAAGTATTTGTTTGGAAGAACGGCCGGGCAGAAGCACAGCATGGTTATAATGATGACCTTGTAATGTCTTTTGGAA
>Ga0099848_1000690_pt1 | contig 15748 bp, 15 predicted proteins | sample CB_VirMetaG_3_FD_78179 | JGI IMG/M metagenome (GOLD analysis project Ga0099848, IMG submission 78179) | Freshwater to marine saline gradient viral communities from Chesapeake Bay - CB_1508_1S Viral MetaG | ecosystem: Environmental > Aquatic > Marine > Coastal | place: USA: Chesapeake Bay...
ATGATTAAAAATCTTAGATTTTCCTTTTTTTAAAAGTTTAACTTATTAAGATAGTTAAAGTAGCTAATCCTTCCATATCCATCTCGCTATAGTCAGGCAATACAATTCTAGCTTTTATTTGTCGTAATAATAAATCATTCGCGTTTTTAATATCAATAAAATAAGGTGTTGAAGGTTCATAAATAACATTACCATTTTCGTTAGATTGAGGTACAATAGCTAAAATATTTTTTCTAGAATTTGTAAAACCGTCATAACTTTCTAAAGGTATATTATCTAATAAGACTATAAAAGCATCAGCTAAAGTAGTTGCTGTAAATAATCTATCGGCGACCCAATTATATTCTACAGCACTTATACCACCAACAATAGGATACCTTGTGTTTTTAAATCCTAAAAATTCTGCTACTTGAATTGATTGAAATTGTAAAAAATTTGGATACTTAGGTCGTGTAGGAACAGGGGGATTTGATAAACCTATTCCTAATTCAGGTTCATTTATAGTGTGTAAAGTAGGGTTAGAACTATATGGCGATTCTGTATATGTTACGCCATTTGCTTCACAATTATCTTTGTCGGCATAAAAAATTATAAATGGGAATAACTCTTGCCCTGCTGTATAAGGCACATCGCCTAATTCTTCTGGCGTTTGTCCGTTATCTTTATCGTATTTTCTAAAATAAATTTTACCAGAATTAATAGTTACTTCTAAGTAATCATTATCTTTATCATTGTTTATATATTGTTGAACCTTTTGACCTGTATCAGTTTCAACACCATTTAAAACAGTAAAATAATTAAATTGTTCGTTTGGTTGCCCTTTATTTACTAATTTAACTCTTAATCCGTAAGTTAAATCATTTTGTTCTAAATCTTGATTACTTAAATTAAGCATATTTTTAGAGGTTAAACCTATTGTAAATCCAGATTTATCTTCATCTGTTCCATTAACAAGCTTATTAACTCTTGCTCTTAAAAACCCACAACCTCTAGCAATAAAATTTTTTAGAAAAATATTATTATCTACTGTATTTGTTGGTGGATTACCTGTATTACTAGAATAAGTACCGTTACCTGAATCAACAATACGAACTTTATTATTAGCATTAATCCATTGGGTTTTTAATTCTTTGTAACTTAAATATTTACCGATTTGATATTGTATATTTACTTTATTATTTGTATCTTTTCTACAACGCCATTCTAAACCGAATTCTCTTCTATTATTAATATTATTAACATCAATAAATCCAGTATTATTATTTAAAGAATGAGATATATTACGAAATAAAGTTTCATAATTACTTTTATCAAACTGACCAAAAGGTAACTCAATTAAAGTATTACCTGCACTTGATATTTCATAATAAATTTTATTATTAGTACTATTTATTACTAAAATAGAATTAGGTGATTCAATAGATAAATTTTGAAGAGCAACTTTTGAATTTTTAGGTATAGTAATATCGGCATTAAAATTGTTATCAAATATCGCCCTGTTGTTTGTTGTTGTTAATCTTATTAGCTTCATTATATATATACAGAAGATATTTTTTAAAATTTCCTTTATAATTCATAATACCTTGATGTGTTATTTCACTATCTAACACAATATATATTTTTCCACCAATTTGCCTATATAAATTACAGAAACCATAATCTTCACTAAGATATTTACCATCAAAAATACCACAAAAAAATAAATCATATCGTTTTTTACCATTTTCAAAATAAACTCTATCAGGATAATTTTTTATTAATAAATTAATTACTTTTCTTGAAATTAACATTAATCCAGTCGCAACATTTTTAACTTCTGGATAATCAGTTTTTAAAGTTAAATCAATATCATTCAACAAATTTATATTGTAAGATTCAAATTTACTCTTTTTTCTATAAACACCACCTATAAAATCTTTCTGTGAAAATATCATTTTTTCTAATGTATCTTTTATATCATACAAGTCATTATCTATAAATAATAAGTGTGTAAAATTCTCATTTTCTATAAAATCACTAATAAAATGATTCCTAATACGAGGTATAAGACTCCCAGTTTTAAAAGAAATTGTAAATTTGACATTATAAATATTTAAAGATAAAATATCTAACATTAATTTTGAATGTACATATTCATTATAAGTAGGGATACAAACTAAAATATTTATCATATATATTATAAGGTAGAATTTTTTTTATTTCTTTTTTCAAGTATTTTTTCACGATTTTTTAAATAATAATTTTTACTTTTTTCACGCATTTTTAATTTAAATTCTTCATTATCTTTATTTCTATCATAATAATTTTTTACAATTTCTCGTCTTAATTGTTTAAAATCTTCATCATTTTTTTTTTTAATATAATATTTTTTGTTTGCTTTTTTTTGGGATTCAGTTACCATATATTTAAGTATATATATTTATTTATATTATTATATATATGGATTCCGCTACTGATGTGTTATTTTTATTAAAGAAAAAAATTGAATTAGAAGGTGATAATATAACAAATACAACCGAAGTTGATGAAACTAAAAAAAAGAAACCAAAAAAAAAACAAAACCAAATATTTGAAATAAAAAAAAAGAGTAAATAAAATATAAATATATAATATGGGTGATAAGATAGATAAGATATTAAATGCTATAGTTAAAATTATTAAGGCTATTAGGTGTAAAATAGTTTGTTGTTGCCAAAGTGAATGTTCCCAAAATATTGAACCTGAACCTACAAACAACACAAATACAGAAACTTTGTAGAAATAAAATCTGTGTTAAATTTATAGAAATGAGTGAAAATGAAGTTTTTGAAATACCTGAAACCGAAACAAAAAAAAAGGATAAGAAGCCAAGAAAACCTATGAGCGAAGAAAGGAAAGAACAATTAAGGGAACAATTAAAGAAGGCAAGGGAAAAATCAGCAGAAGCAAGGCAAAAAAAAGCATTAGTAAAGAAGATTGATAAAGAAGAAGAACAAAAAAAACTAGATGAAAAAATAGCAAAAAAAGTTTTAAATAAAAGTCCATTAGAAGAAGAAATTAATAATTTAAAAGAAGAAATTAAAGCTTTAAGAGCATCAGGAACATCAAATAATAGTGAAGAAGTAAAACAATTAAAAGAAGAGTTGAATTTATTTAAAAAAAGTCTAGCAGAAGAAATTAAAAAAGCTAAAGAACATGCTAAAGCACAAAACCAAGCTGTTGCTAAAGCACAAAACGAACCTGTTGCTAAAGCACAAAACGAACCTGTTGCTAAAGCACAAAACGAACCTGTTGCTAAAGCACAAAACGAAGTAAGACAACAATACGAAAATAAAACAGAAATAATGAAAGACGGAACAGCGGTTAATTATGGCGTTAAACCTATAATATTATCATCGCGATTTAGAGGTGGATATAAAAATTGATTTTTCCACAATTATATATTTTGAACAAATCCTTAAGTAATTTTTTTTAAATACATTTACAATTTTTACCCTTGACTTCTCCACAAGCACCAATTACCTCAAAATTTTTATTTAAATACATTCTTTCTGTTGGATTACTATAATTTACTACTAAAAATGAATGGGGGTCGTTAGTAGATTTTCTAAACATTTTTTTAAATTGATTTTTACCATCTTCTAAATAATTATGCTCTTCAGCTATTAAATCTAATTGCTTATCACTACACTTAAAAAAAATACCTCCAGTCATATTTTCTCTTGCACAAGTAAGCGACTGTGTATATTTTTGCTGTAAAATTACTATACTTTGTAAAGAATGCCTACCAGCACAAAATAATTTTTCTATAGCTCCTGATGACTTAGATTTTAAAGTATTACCAAAAGACATATCATCAAATATATATAAAACATTTTCAGGCTTTTCTTTTTCTCTTATTGCTTCATTATATTCTTCTTTTCTTAATTCGTATAACGTATCTACAATTTCTTCATCATATTCAGTAAAAATATTTGAATCAGGTATATCTTTCTCTTCAATTAGGGTCATCATTTTTTTATCTGTGTTAGCTGTTGATGAGAATACATAAATATTATCACCTTTAAAATTTTTTTTATATAATTTAGGGTCATCTTGGAGCAAAAGATTTAATAATAAATTTGTTTTTCCACTCAAAAAGGATTTTCCAGTTATAATTAATCTAAAACTTATATCAAATAAATCACCTTTTAAAGTTATATGTTTTTCGTTAGTGTCTTTTACTTTATAAATTGAAACTTTATTACTCATTATAATTATTTGAGATAATTTATTTATATCTCTTATTATATTATAAAATGACTGATGTATTCTCACCTCTAGATAGACAACAACAAGATAGGGTATTATCACAATATATTAATGATTTAAATTCCAGAGCAAGTGATCAAGCGAAAATAGATAGAGCGATAGAAGCACAAAAACAAAAAAATGAACAATATAATTCAACACTTGAATCAATTACAGAACCATTAGCACAGGAGATTCTAAGAGAACCTGTTAAAGATTTAAGTAAAAGAGCATTTAAATCAATAGTGACTAATGTTAAATCAAGAGTTAATAAGTCTTTAAATGATTTAGCAGATAAAGGTATAGATTATGTTAAAAATTCTATTTCAAAAAAAGCTGATGAATTAAATATTAACCCTGAAAGTCTTAAAAATTTATTAAATGGTGATCCTTCACAAATGTTAGCTGAAACACAACAAAATATATTTTCAAAAATACAAGATGCTAAAGATTCAGTTAAATTAGCTTCTCAAAGCGTACCTACAACTTTAGATGAAGAAACTAATAGAATTGTTAATGCTGGTAAAGCACTATCAGGTAAAGGTAATATGAAATTATCAGCTAAAAATGTTTCTAGGTCACCACAAGCAGAACCACAGGATTTTAATGAAGATTCTATCCCTGAAGAAATTAACCCCTTTACAGGAGAAAATATTGATAGAAGTTTCGCAAATCCTAACTTTACTTATCAAGAGATGGATGACGCTACAAATTGGACACATGAATTATATGATAAACCAATAACACAAGCAAATTTGCCTCCTCAAGATGTTTCCTTACAACCACCTTTAGCACCTGAAGAAACCTTTAGACCTATAGTATCTAGTGAGCCAGAAAATCCTTTTAGTTTTTCCACTTTTGAAAAGGGAGCAGGAACTTTCAAAAATTATACTGTCCCAAATCCAGCTTTTGATGATAATATAGATGCTGTCGGCACTCCTCAAGCAAGATTAAATTATATTGTCCAAAATCCAGCTTATGATGATAATATAAAAAATGTTGATTTCAAATTTAAATCAATAAAAGAACCAAGACTATTACCTAAACCTGAAGTAGATGGAGATGTAGCTGTAAGAGACCAATTAGCACCTATGAGAGATTTAATAAAAAGTTCTAGAATGAACGATGTAGATGCAGTAGAACAATTTAAACCTAGTGATGTTCAAAAAATTTTATCATCTTATAATAGGTCTGCAAGTATTCCTAGTGATCAATTATTAAGACGACCACAAGCACAACCACAACCACCACCAAGCGAAGCAGACACTACAGAAGACGCAGTCGCTCCAGAAGACGCAGACACTCCACAAGACTCAAGCGAAGCAGACAAACAAGACCGACCTGCGAGTGTTACTCCAGATGACGACCAGCTAGATAATTCAAGTTCAAATGTTAGAGATACTGAAGGTGATATAGGTAAAGATGTTACAGGTGACGCTGACGATATGGCTGAAAAGGCTGGAACAAATGTTTTAAAAAGTGCTGGTGAAGATGCCCTTGAAGAAGGTGCTGAAATTACAGCCTTAGGGGGTGGTCCAGAAGACCCTTTGTCGGATATTCTAGGCTTGGCTGTTGGTTTAGGCACTATGTTTGGGGGCATCTTTGGTGGGCATCATGGCACACAAGCACCAAATATACCAGAAGCTTCGCCTGTTAATCCTTCATATCAAGACGGAGTTAGTTAAACTACTTTTTTTAAAAGTTTATTTAAAAAAAATAAAATAAATAAAAGTAATCTTAATTTTTTTTTATAACTTTATATTATATAAAAGATGGATAAATACATTAAAATTAATTCCGTTCAAGGTGGAGATTTTACAAGCTCACAAAATTTAGTAGATTTTACAGTACCTAGTAGCATGGGTGTTGTAAATTTAAGAGATTCATATGTTAATCTTAATGTTAAGGTTAATGTTGTTGAATCTAACACTGACGCAGGTGTAGGTGTATATTGTGCTGGAGTTCAATGGAAAAAAGGAACTAATACTAATAATCCTCATTTTACAAATTCAGCAATAGTAAAAAATTGTAATATTAAATCAGCACTTAAAGGACAAATTGAAAATATTAGGAGAATAGATCAACTCTCACAACTTTTAGCAACTTACGGAAGAACTTTAGCTGAACAACAATCTTACTCCTACTTAAATGCTAATCAAATTGTAAATCCAATTAATAAACAACATTGGACTATATATCGTGAAATTAATAAAACAGGTTCAATTGTATCAAGAGATTTAGATATATGCCCAGTTCAAATTTCTTTAGCAGATTTATTCGATTTTTGTAAAGCAGGACAAGAAGTAGATTTATCTAAAATGGGTGACATGAGAATTCATTTAGAATTGAATATTGATAAATTAGAACCTGTACAAAGAATGACTACTGTAGATGAATTAGCAGATGAAGACTTAAAAAACATGCAGAATGTAACTGCTGTAGGTGACGCAAATGAAGTACAATCATTTTGTCTTTATACTAATGGTTTAGGATTAAGTCCATTTTATGTAGGACAAAAAGTCAAAATTAATGCTACACATACCGATGGTGGAGCTAGTGATATTGTAGATGAAAGAAGAATTATTACAAGTATAACACACGATAAAGATGGTTCTTTAGCAGGTAAAAAAGGAGCTTTGCTTATTACCTTTAATTCATCTTGGGGTAATCTTGTTGCAGGCAAAGAATATTCAGATGTAACTCTAACACCTGAAAGCTTTGATGTAAATTCTTCTACTATTGAAATTAATATGGCTGAAATTGTTATTAAAAGAGTAGGTAACCCTATAGGAGTTAGTCAAATCGCTTATGATACATTCTCAACAGAACAAACAAATGGAAATGGTTTATTATCATTTCAAAACCAATATCAAGTTGAACCTGATGCTACAAATCTTTTAATTATGTTTCCTGATGATCAAACCGATATCATAAGTCATAATCTAGATATTGAAAGCTTTAGACTAAGAATAAATAATGAAGATGCTACAGATAGAGAAATTCGAAGATACACACCACTTTACTACGATAGATTAAATATGACTATGGGTTCAATGGGATTTAGATTGAAAAATCTAACTGAAAATTATGGTATTAGTAATGAAAATAACTATCAAGCTGTTTATAACGATAGTACATCAGGAACTAACACTTTACTAATTGCTAATCCATTATTCCAAACACAACGTGAAAAATTCGTACAAGTAAATATTGAAGCAACAGGTCAAGGCGTTAGAAAAATGACTATATTTAAACAAAGACCAAGAGTTTTAGAACTTTAAGTTATTAATTAAGCCTCCTCCCAATTAATTATTAACTTTTTGTTTTTTTTTATTTTTTTGGTTTATTTTTTGCTTACTTTTTTTGAAAAAGTATTTTTTAAAAACATAAAATAAAAGTAATTATAAATTTTTTTTATAAATCTATTATATAAGCAATGAGTAACTTTATGTATCATACTGTAATCCCAGAAAATAATAAAGGTGTTTTCACTGAATATGATAATGTAGATTTTGTTATGACTTTTGAAGGAAGAGCCTTAAATTTAAATAGTGTAAGAATTGAAGGTGATTTAACTGTTAGACAAAATGGTTCAATATTAAGCTCAACTGTAAATGAAAATAAAGATATAAAATTAGACCATTTAGTTGGTGCCCATTCATTTTGCGAATCAATCCAGACTAGTTTTTTTAATGGCTCAAATTTAATTGAAAATTTAGTAGAATACCCTAGATGGGTAAAAATGAAAAACGCTTGTCGTAAATCAAGAGGAGACATGAATAACGGTTCTAATGTTTGTGAATTATTAGCCCCTACAAACGAAATGACTAATCTTATGTTAAAAGGTATAACTCCTCCAGATAACCGAAATCAAGCAGATACCGCAGATTTAACAGATCCTTTACCTCCAGATTTTTCATTTAAGCCTATGATTTGTCTTAATAATGCTCAAAGTAATGGACAAAATGTTTTACCCTACGCAAAATCAGGAGCAATTAGATTGACTATAAATTTAGCTCGAGTAGCTGGTTGCATCTTTGGAGTTGATTGTGATAACAACACCAGTTATGAAATATCAAATCTTCAAGTATCATTTTCTAGTGTTCCAGAAACACCAGATATGATGAATAATACCGTAGTCATGACCACAGTTCAAAGCGTCAAACCTAGTGTTGAGTCTGGATTTGCTAATGTTGGTGTAAAAGTTCCAGCTGAATGTAATTCAGTATCAATTTCTTTTCAAGAACAAAATAGAGAGAATACAGCAGTTAATAACAATTTAAATTTAACTAAAGTACCAAACCTTACAGAATTACAATTTTTATTTAACGATTCAACAAATAGTTTAGTTTCATATCTCCTTAGAGATTATGAAGAAGTTATTTCAAGAGGTATTGAATCAATGTTTTCAAACGGTAGAAATATGTTAAATGTTAATAATCTTAACGCTAATGATGGTTTTGTAGCTGGTCTCTATTTTGATGACTTCATTGATTTAAGAAACCAAAAATTCAATGTTCAAATAACATCAGGCATTACAGGAGGAGATACAAGCCTTTTAATGTATTTGTATTTCCATAGCATTATTTCAATTTAATTAAATAAAATTTTTTTTTTTTATAAGTATTATATATATAATGACCTCCGTATATAATAGCAGTATTACTACAAGATTAATTGACCCAATTTTTGAGAAATCAAAATTTCGCAGTGAATATAGATTAAATCCAGAAACTTTATATTTACCAAATCTCCGCCTATTAAATGCAGGGATAGAAGCTAGTGCCTCAACTGAATTAAACGGTTTGATTGGTACTTATGGATGTATTAAGTCAATTCAACTTTACGACGGTAACCAATTGTTAGATCAAGTTTTAGAAGCATCAATTCTTAACGGTTTTAGAAATTTTAATACCTCAAATGATTCTAATTGTTCTGTTAATCGTTTTATTAAAGGACACAATTTAGGATATGTTTGCGTAGGTAACAACCAAATTGATGCTAATGATGGATCTTTAGAAAAAGATACTATTGCTGTTAAAACTCAATCAGTTATGAATAATAATGAAAACTTAGCATGGATAGCTTTAAATCAACTTTTACCATTTTTACAATCAAGCGTAACCTTACCTACAAATGTATTTACTCATTTAAGAATAGTTGTAAATTGGAAAAGTGAAACAGAGTTGAGAGATATGGTAGGTAAGAGTTCAGGAGCAAGAGCTTTAGACTTATCTACCTATACAAATACTGTTCTTGTAGCTGATGAAATGAACGCTAGTGATAGTAAAAATAATTTAATGAATGGATACCAAGGAGTAGCATATAGACCAATAGAACATGATTCAGTAGAAATTCCATCAATAGCTCCAGCAACAGACGAAACACAAGAACAAGAAACAAATGTAATGGTAAAGGGTTTTAATGGAAAACAAGTTAATACATTACTAATGGTAAATACACCTACAAATCGAAATACTTGGGCTAATAGTGGAACAAATACTAATAGTGAATTATACACAAATCAGGGTTCAGTATCACAATATAAACCACAAATTCAAGTTAGAATCAATGGTTCTAATAAATTGGCTCGTAATGGTTTAACAGGTTATAATAAAAGGCTTGCTACTTTGGTTGATGCGTACGGCGAAGTAAATATTGTAATGAACCAAAATGTACCTAATCTTAAGGAAACAGGGAACTATGTTGATGAAAACGAAATTCCTACAGGACAATTAGATTATACAGGTATGAGAGTTGATGAGTATGTAAATGAAATGATAATTGACTATACTAGAACAGGTGTATCAGGAAACGATAATTTAAATCAAGCTGTTAGATTAAATCTTTTTGGAGAAGTTAATAAACAGGTTGTTATGAGAAATGATGGTAGATATAATGTTGTTTATAGCCAAATGTAAGCATGCTTTTTCAAATAATGTTTTTTTTATTTAAAAATCTTATATTATATATATGAGTAATATTACACTAGAATTAAGAGAGACTGATTCTACTAGAGAATATAATAACGGAGATTGGGAAAGTCAAGTTGAACCTCAAACTATATATGAAGGAGACCAAATTGTTATGCGAAATGTATTTATTGATACACAGGCTACTAGTAATGATAAAATTAATGTAAGTGAAGATTTAACTTTAGATTTAGAATATATTTATTATTACAATTTTTATTTACCTAATACTCAAGATGGTAATTTTTTTCTAGATCAAATAGGGGGTGGAGGTGTTACTCCTGATGATAAAACAAAATTACATATGAAAGGTACAGTATTAACTAAATCTACAAACGGAACAAAAGCAATTTTTAAAATTGATATGGCTTTTGTAGCAAATAGCCCTCAAGGTAAAGTATGCCCTGCTTTTGATTTTGAAATAAATTATACTGATGTAAATAATAATCCTGCTAGTATAAAAGTACATAATCCTTCTTTTACAAATAAAAGCCCTGGTGCACAGATTGATTACTTACCACACATTATTTTTTTTAAATCAAATGGCGACCCAACTTATGAAGGATTAACATTCACTCCTAGTGTAGATGAAATGAAGAGTAAATTTGGTGTTTTTCCTACCTTGTCTGGGGCAGGTCTAGCCGAAGATGAAATAGTTTTTGAACCTGTTAAGGGGAAAACAACAATATCATTAGGTAAGGGTTCATATTCACCCCCTGATTTATGCAACACAATAAATACAGAATTAACAAAAATTATAATACCTCAAGGAGCAAAAAATTTATACCCTTCAAATGGTAATCAATTTTTAATAAGTCAAAGGCTTATAGCTATGGATACTGGAGCAAGAGAAACACCTTTTATAACAGGATTACAAACAAAGTCAAATACTTTAATAGGAGCTTCTAAAGTAGAACTTAGTTATATAGATGCACAACAAAAATTCTCTTGGGATATGCTACATACTCCTATGTATGACGAAGATGGTGTAGAAAGTGTTAGATATAACAGCGATGCTTTAACCGAAAAAGGAAAAGTTCAAAAGCAACTTACAGGAATTATATTTACATTTTTGGGAGCTAAAAATTCTAATGGAGATTATTTTGATTTTTGGTCTGGATTACTTGGTTTTAATCTTCAAAGTTTATATCCTCAAGTGAGTAATCAAGCAGATGGAGGATTTTGGGAATATACAGGGCAACCTGAGCCATTTTTAGGGCTTGCTACTGATCCGAGTGCTCCTTCTTTTTGCACAGTAATTCAACCTAGTATAGATTATCAGATGGGGAATCAAGATAATAATTTACCTTTACAAGCTACAGGAGGTCTAGCTACAATAGATGCTCTTGTACCAAAGGGAAAACAGTTTTCTTTTTCTCCAAACGGAGCAGATTTCTTTTTACCTATACCAGATACAGGTTCGGACTCAATATTTTTCTCTCCTACAAATGGCGTAAATACAAGAATATTAGCTCAAAATTCAGTATTAGGGGCAACTTCTCAATTTGGCTACTTTGTTATAGAAGTTACATCTAAATTTAGAAACGATGTTATAGGCTCAAATATTAATAAAAATAATGTAGTCGGTATAGTAGGAAGATATTATGAAGTTAATAGTTATACAAGTGGAACTACTAGCGATTCTATTATATATGTTCATAACGGAAGTCCTGTAATTTTAGACTCCTTTAAGTGTAGGATTTTAGATTCAAATAAAGATTTAGCTAAAAATTTAGGTAGTGATAATACAATATTTTTACAGATTAATAGGGGTGAAGCTTACACAAAAGCACAACTCCCAGAAATTTTACAAAATAAAAAATAATTAAAATAAAGTTATTTAAAGATTTTCTAAAATATATATATAGGAATGAACAAAACTTTTAAAACTCCAGAATACCAACGAAACGCCTATAAAAATTATATTAGTAGAAATAAAGAAAATCCAGAATTTAAGGCAAAACTTAAGGAACAACAAAAAGAATATTATACAAAAAATAGAGAATTAATTTTACAGAAAAAAAAATTACAATATCAAGAAAAGAAAAAACTTAAGGAAGAAAATTAAACTTTTAAAAAAAGTTTTATCAAAATCATTTTTTGCTTACTTTTTTAGGTAAAATTTTTATTTTACCGTTTTCTGTTCTAGCATATCTATTTTTCTCATCTTCTTTAGATGGTATCAATGTACCATAATATTTTTTACCTCGCCAAATCCAAGAAACTCTCATTTATAATATTAAATTATTTTTATTTAAGGAATTTTTTAAATTAATTTTTTAAAATATATATTTTTGAAAATTACTTAAGAATTATTTTCTCTAAATATTATATATAAGATGAATTCAAATTTTTTATTGAATAATAATAATATGTCTCAAATTTCAACACTTATCAAAAATGAAATCAAAAAAGATATTGAAACAATAGGAAAACAAAATTATCACCCAACTATTATATTTCGTGGGGGAGAACCAACAAAAAAAGCTCTCGCATATAATAGAAAACTTCTTAAAGAAAATAGAATTACAAAATATTTAGATCCCACAAAATTTTTTAATGCCGATACTGGAAAAATAAAAACAATTAAATTTGATAATAGATATAAAACCCCTACTGTAACTAAAGCATTTAAGAAAAAATATGAACTTATTGACCAAGTTTATGCTACAAAAAAACCGACTATGTCTTTTAGGTATGTAGCTGATGATGTTTTAGCTCCTTCTTGGAGTGTATCAAGTAATAGTCTTTATAATAATGACTTATTAAGGTCTTTGATTAATCAAAATAATATTACTGGTAATTATAGAATTATTATTAAAATAAATAATGATGTAGTTATTGATAATTCTTATAATATAGATAATGCAAATTCTTTTTGGAAAAATAATAAAATTGATTTTCAAGTTGATTCAGCTTTTATGATTTGGAATAATGATTTAAATGAAGGTGATGTAGTTACTATTATTTTTACAAAAGAATTTAAATTAAATAAAAAACATTATATACAAAAATATTTAGATGGTAAGGTATCACACTGTCTTTTAAAACCTATTAAAGATTGGGCTTATAAAACACTAGTAGAAGCTAAATCAAAAGATACTAAAAAAAAATATATGTGTATTATTTCTAAATTAGAAGGTAGAACTCTTAAATCAGGTAAAAAAATTGAAGGTTATTTCGAGCAATATAAAAAAGGAATACCAGAAACAGACCTAGATAATTTTTGTGATGATTTACAAATAGGTATAGATATTGAACAGCCTTTTAATGAAAAATTATTATTTACTTATCGTTCTACTAAAAAACCTTTAAAAGTGTTTCAATATATTAATACTAGAATTAATCACGTTGAAATTGGTATGTTGAATTCATTTAATAAATATAGTGTTTTTAAAACCTTTGAGCCTGAATATGTAGAAGATTTAAATAAATTAAAAAAAATTCAATCTAAATTAGATGATAATGATGAATATTATATTATTACAAAAAGTTCTTACGGTATTTCAAGTATTAGAACATTAGATAAATATTATAAAATTAAAAGCCCTTATGATGACGCAGTTAAAGCATTTGAAAAAGTAAATAATTTACAAAATACTTCTATTAATGCTTTAGAATATCCTGAGCTTGATAAGTTTATTAATTCAGGACTCCATTTTAATGGTACTGTTGATTTTGAAGAAACTGAACACTTAAGAATAGAAGAAAATAGACCAAAAGATTTAAAACATATTGATATGTCTAAAGCTTATACACAACATAAAAAATGTAAATATTATAAAGGTTTTATGGTAAAAATTACAGATTTTAGAAAATGTGACGATATTGTTGATATAGGTTTGTATTATATTGATAATTTAAATTTTGATTTATGCCATAATAAATTTAGACTTATAATAAATGATTTAGGATGGTTTAAAAATGGTAATGTTTATACTGATGCTGAAATAAGATGTTTGAGAGAAAATGGAGGAACTTGTGATATAAAATACGGTGTTTGGGGTATTAAAAATAATATTGAATATACAGACGATATGATTAATAAAAAACAAAATATTAAGCTTGGCGCGAAAGAAATTAACGTTCCTTTTTATTCAAAGTGGGCAGGTATGAATTGTTCAGTAAATAAAATGAAAAACTTTTACTTAAAAGGTGACAAGGCATATTTTATGAATTATGTAAATTCGGAGGCTGATATTCATTATGCAAATAATGAGGCTAGAATTTCTTACCCCAATTATTATCAATATCATAAAAAACATATTACGGCGCAAATTACAGCTTTTCAAAGATTATTATTATTAGAGCAATTGCTTAAGATGGATTATGAAAAAATTATTAGAGTTTGTTGTGATGGTATTTATTATCACGACCATAAATTTAATATCGATGAAACTTTTTCACATAAGGTAAAGGTAACATTTAATAACGATGAATGTGAAAATTATTTATCAAATTTAATTCAATTAGATTCAACTGATTTTAAATGTAATAACAAATTTCGTCATCATTATAAATCAGAGATTTTTGATGGTGCTGGAGGTGATGGTAAGACCTATGGAAATTTATTTATTGATAAAGGTTTTATTAATGTAGTATATGCTCCTCATTCTAATAAATTGATGAGTGCTATGAGTAATAAATATTTTGATGAATTTGGTAAAAAATTAAATGTTACAAATCATCATAGATTATTAAATAATCCTTATAGTTTAGTTGATTGTAATAAGTATAATGTTTATATTATTGATGAGTGTTCGATGATTACAGAAAATCAAAAAGAATTTTTATTAAAAAATATTCAAGGTAAAATTATTTTTTGTGGTGATTTAAAGGCGCAGTGTGAGCCTGTAGATTGTGAAGCTCAAATGACTTATAAGAATATTGATAATGTAGCGCCAAAATCGCCAAAAAATTATAGATTCAAAGATGATATACAATTAGATATATGTAATTACGTTCGTGATTGTATTATTAATAATAAGGATTTGGATTTTACAAAAATAAAATATCAAAAAGTTAATAAGAATTTTGTAAAAAATAATTATTCTAAAGAAGATATTATTTTAGTATCTGAACATAAATTTAATGACGAATGGACTGAAACATTCAAAGATATTAAAAAATATCGTGTTAAAAATAATACAAGAGATTATAGTAATGGGGATATTATTTTTGATGAAGAACCTGAAGTAGATAAAACATTTATCAAGGGTTTAAATGTAACCATAATTAAAGAAATTAAAAATCAAAAAAGTTTTAAAGGTGTTCAAAAAGAATTAAGACACGGATATACAATTCATTCAGTTCAAGGTGAAACATTTAAAAATAAAATATTTATTGATATGCGAAGAATGAAAAATAAAAAAGTATTTTATACAGCTATCAGTCGTGCTGAATATTCATCACAAATTTATCTTATTATATAATATGGATATCAAAGAATATAGAAAAAAATATTATTTAAAAAATAAAGAAAGATTAAGAGAATATGCGAGATGGTA
>Ga0099848_1000694_pt1 | contig 15710 bp, 15 predicted proteins | sample CB_VirMetaG_3_FD_78179 | JGI IMG/M metagenome (GOLD analysis project Ga0099848, IMG submission 78179) | Freshwater to marine saline gradient viral communities from Chesapeake Bay - CB_1508_1S Viral MetaG | ecosystem: Environmental > Aquatic > Marine > Coastal | place: USA: Chesapeake Bay...
CTTATTGTTTCAGAAAACGGACATAAAATAGCAACAGCTTTCCTAAATTTTCAATTGCACTATGCAATGATAATCCTAGGAATAGTGATAGCTACCAAAATACACTGATTTATGAGTAAAAGAAAAAATCGATTTACCGACGAAGAATTGGAAGACATTAACGAATGGTCTAGAGAAAGAGAGCAAACATCAATAGCTCAGGCACTGTCTTCAAGAATAAACATTAAATGCAAGTCAGAGGCTCAACGTGAAGTAGTTAAATCAATCGATGACAATGATATATCGATAATTACTGGACCTCCAGGAACAGGTAAAACGTATCTTTCGTGCGCAAAGGCTCTAAAATTCATCAAGGAGGATCATACTAAATACAAGAAAATAATTCTGATCAAATCAGTAAACGTTCCACGGGACGAGGAGATCGGTTATTTGAAGGGAGACCTAAATGAAAAGATGGAAGGATTTGTATATCCGTTCATGAGTAACTTTGAAAAAATCATAGGCAAAGCTGCACTACAATCGTTAAAGGCAGGTGGTGCAATTGAAATATTACCGATCAAGTTTGCGTTAGGTACCACATTAGATAATTCGATAATCATCATCGATGAGGCACAGCAGATTTCTAAAGATAACCTAAGAACCTTGCTTACTCGAATCGGTGAGAACTCAAAAATGATATATTTGGGGGACATCAAACAAAAATCAGTGAATAAGAGTCAAAAGAGTGCTCTTGAGATCTTGATTGAACACTTCACAAAAATTGAAGGAATCGGCGTCGTTGAACTTTCAAAAAAGGATATTGTTCGACACCCGATAATCGAAAAGATTGAAGAAATCTTTGAATCGATTGAGGTAAGCGAAAGATTGAATGGAATTAAATAATCAAAAAGATATATGTACTCATTTAACGAATTTATATTGAATGAAATGGCCATTCGACCTAGGGAAGAAAAATATCAACCAAGAAAGATTGAGATCGATCTCAATGGGCCTGAGGGAAATGCCTTTTATTTGATTGGCCTTGCCAGAAAGCTTTATCCTAAAATTCATCCAGATAAGATGGAAGATTGGAAAAAAGAAGCCGCTGAGATTTACGATGCGACTGGGCTAGAATTTCCAAGTCCAGTCGAACAGCTTGTTGATGATATGATGAGCTCAGATTATGAGTATTTGATCAAAATATTCGATGAAGAATTCGGGGATTACGTAGACCTATTTAGATAAAAAGCTTATTGAAATTTGGCCAATTCAATCTCTTGGTGTTTTACTTCAAATGATTGATCTAAGTAAATCTCTTCGCGAACTTCAGAGTGTTTGACCATATAGCCTTTAAGTTGATCGACTAGGTCCCAAACAATCACCCTATTTTTTTCAGCAAGCTTACGCATGCCTCGACCGATGGACTGTCTAATCGTTATCTCAGCCTTAGTCGATTCTGCAAAAATGATATGAAAAACGTTCTTTAAATCAATTCCTGTCGAGAATGTTCCATAGCTTGCAACAATAATGACTCCATCATTTTTCTCCATTATGTCCTTATATTGATCCCGATCAGTTGAGTCTACTTCGCCGTCTATATAATAGACGTGTTGATTCCATTCCTGTAAATTTCTTTGAATCTGTTTACCGTATTCGTTTTTTACGTCAGAAAAAAGTATAAGGGTATTTTTCTCAAGCTTTTGTGCGAGAGAACTGATGAAATTAAGTCTTTCTTTGCTCTCAAATATTATGTTACGCTCAAGGGCCAGCATGTCTCGACCGAAATCCTTGGGATTGTTATACATCGCCTTGCCGTTTTCCTTAAGATGCCAATACTTTTGTATTGATTCAGCGGTTTCATCATACTTAAGATCGACTATCTTGATTTTAATATTTGGAGAATACCCATGATCAATTAGGTGCTTTGCAGATAATACCATGACCAGCGGGCCAACATTTTCTTGCACCTTAAAATAATCAGAAAAACTTTCGTCTATTTTTACAGTCCCAGATAATCCGAATCGATACTTCCAATTTGTACAAGCAATTAGAATTTCTTGAATAGAATTGCCGCGGCTCTTATGAGTTTCATCGATATTGACTACTGAAAACTTTGAAAATATATCGTAATCCTTTGCCCATTGAATCTTTTCCTTAAGGCGATCGATCTGCCTTTGTAAGGCCTCCCGATCATCTTTTTTGGCCTTATTATATTTCTTATTAAGTTTGGCTAATTTTGATCTGAGTGAGTCCGGATGGAAATTGATAAGGCTTTGATAAGTAGTGATTAATATATCTGAACTCTCGAATAAATCTTGATCGAATTTATCGTCACCGCCAATTGTTGAGACCTTCCAAGTCACTTCTCCATTTGAATACATTTCGAACTTTTCAGCAGTCTGTCCAACTAGAGATACGTTAGGTACGATTACTAGGGATTTTTTGTTTTCTGACGAAATGACTCCACCTATTTTAAGTATGGAGTTGTAAATATAGAAGATTAGTGTCTTTCCAGCAGACGTTGCAAGCTCTTGAGTACAAAATCTGTATTTTAGAGCTCGATATGCTCCCTCGACCTGATAATCCCTAGGAACGATAGGATTACCCCGTTCGTCGACAACGTCTTCAAGCAGACGATCGACCAGCGAGTCATATTTTTCACGATCTAGATCAAGACTTAGTCGCTTTTCAATGCCTTCGATCTGGCATTCATGTCCAGTAACCTTTGAAAAGTTTTCGATCTCTTTCCAGAGGCCGATTGCTATCCTTCCATCCTTTGAAATGAAAGAATCATATCCGTCCCATATCCCACGATCAACCATCACATTGAAAGCAGCCTTTTTTGACTTTTTTCTGAAATGCTTGAATAAGTCGTTTCTTTCTAAGTTTAGATCAAACTCATCTAGCTTTATAAAGTTACCGTTTTCAATGATCTTAAACTTAAGCACCTTTAAATTCCAAGAGTTTTTTCGATGTCGAGTCTGGTCTTGATTCCAAAAATGACGCTGTCTATTGTTTTGATAGAATCAATAAAAAAATATGATTGGTTTTCAAATACTTCTAAATACTCTCGTGTGTTTGCAGTCTTGCCGTCAAGCACCTCCCGTTTTTCGTTGCTTTGATATCTAAGCTGCACATTAGTAGTAAGATTTTCCATCTCTTGAGCCCTGAGCTTTCGATATTTTCTCTTAAGCATGGTGATGTGTTCAAGAAGAGTGTGATTGTCCTCTAATAGGCGCTGTCTAAGCGAAAGCATGTTGACCTGCGCTTCTTTTAGAGACTTGAGATTAGTAAGCTTTTCAACATTTTCATAGATCTCCTTAGAAATCTCAGTTCTACGTGTTGCAAATTTCTTGGATATTGAGGTTAGCGTATCCTGCGATTCACTTTCAGCCATTTGAAAACCTTTTTTTGGTTTTTTACTAAGGGGTCCAACAAAGTTTTAGAATGAGCTATCTAAGAATCGATAGTATGTCGAGCCCACTTGAAAATAATCTCCTGATTTAAACTCGTCGGGTTCGATTGTCGATTCTATCTCGTTACCGGCCTCAATTGAAGATCCGTCCGGATAATAGATATCAGAATATTCTGCGCCATCGCTATGAACAATGTTCCTTGCTTCATATTGGTCAAATATTAAACGAATCATTTGAGTAAAATCCTTAGTGCGGGGCAATATAAAGAAGACCGATGGATATTCTTTCAATTCTCCATCCCGTTTTAGAAAGGCAGATTGATCAACGATATCGTATTCATTTAATTCGTTAGAAATTGCAGCGCTTTTGGTCTTTTCGTCCTTGAAAATAATTATCATGAAAGGCTTCTTAAGTTGTAAGGCATCCCTAACATCGGTCCAAGTAAAAGAGCCGGTCTTCTTGAATTCCTCAAACAACATTATGAATTTTCTTGACGGCATGATTGAAACTTTTTGTTATTTATCTGATAAAATATGTTAGTTAATTCTATTTCGTTATGAACAGCTCTATCACTACTCTCAAGATTTATGATTTTGACGAGACCCTTTTTAGGGTCCCAAGCTATGCCAGCAAAGGGATCATTGAGAATGAAAACTTAAAATTTGAACACCCATATCACTTCTATGATCATGGAAAATCTCTTTGCCTTGACACATACAACATCCAATTAGTTGAGCCGGTCTTTTGGCAATGGTATGAAGGCGACGTTGACCCTACTTGCTATCAGGTCATGATAACACATAGAGTAGAAGAAGTCAAGGACGAAGTGATGAAGGTGATCGAATCTTTTCAATTGAAGTTTGATGACTCGTGGTTTTTGGGTCGAGCATCAAGCAAAGCAGATATTGCTAGGCAACTAATTGAAACTTTCCCAAATCTTGAAGAGGTATATGTCTTTGAGGACTCGATACATCAGCTTGCAGTCTATCAAGAAATAGAAGAGGAGATGGGTGAACTTTCACCAGAGTTCAAATTTTACATTGTAGATAAATCTAAAATGTTTAGGATCAAGAATATTAATCTTTCAGAAAGTCAACCCGTTCGATTGATATGATAGTAATGATAGAGGGTCCACGTCACTGTGGGAAAACGTATTTGTTGGAAAATTTCTTTAGGACAAATGCTAACCCAGATATAATGTACTATAAGTTCGCTTTTGCAAAATACATTGAAGATTTAGGAATACGTGATCATGAGACAGGGGCAGGTGTACACTATTTCAGTATTGCAAATGTTATGACAATACTTGAGCTTAATCAAACCGTTTTCAAAGATAAGCTGCTGGTATTCGATCGGTCCATATTTTCAGCGTATGTCTGGTCGATATACCGAAAAAGATTAGATCAAGACAGATTAATTTCAGAGTTTAAAAAGATTCTTTCAAGCGAGTTATATCAAAACTGTTATGTGATTCACATCGATCGAATCAATTCGGCAAAGGTCTCAAAAAGAGAAAAGGATTTCTTTGGAAATTTTGAGGACTATGGTACAGAGTGGTCCCTTTTTGAGAAGATTTATGATGAAACGTCGGAATTTGTAATAGACCCAAAAAAGAATACTAATCTGATTAGATTCATGAATCACTTTAACGAAGAGTCCCTAGGCGATTTTAATGAGCTCATTAATCAAATTGCCATTGATAAATAATAAAAAATTCTGATCAATGGCCAGAGATATAAAGCCTTTTAGCCAATACTTAAAAGAACAGAGCGAGACTCAATCTGATATAAAAAAGCCACTTAAGGGATATACTGCTGATCAAATCATTGAAAGAATTTCTCAATTGATGGAAATACTTTCTGAAAATGTTAGATTCGGTGTTCCCTCAGACACCTTAGGTAGAGCAACTACATATCGTGATGCAAACGGTGCAATCCAGAAAATAAAGGATATGCAGCACTATTATTCAAGCAAAAGCGAAGAAGTACGTTTTTATTGCTGGTCAATAAGCTATCACGGAAGCTGGAAAGCAACTGTTAATCTTAAAAAGAAGATCGAAGATGCTGGAGGATTTGGCGAAGAAAAGCTGAACATGAATCTCAAGAAGGTGATTGATTATTTTACAAAGAACCAAGAAGATTCAGACAATATCCAGAGCATATCGATAAGCATGGATTCGCAAAGCATTCGTAAGGCAATGCAGCGTGAAGAAAAACCGGACCTAGAAAACGCATCACAAGAAGAATCAGAAGATTAATCATGGCAGGAATCAATAATTTGCGAGAAATATATGAAAAGAAGGGCGATGATTTTCTGAATCAATTGCTTAATAGCTATGTCATAATCAATGAAAAGACCGACGGGGCTTTCTTTGGAGTAAAAAAGACTAAGGCCGATTCTTTTAAATATTTCAAGAAATCTGGAGAAATAAGTTATGTTGATCGCGTACTAATGAAGTACTACAATCCGGCGATCCTATTTTTCGAAAACATGCCACTGGACAAAAGGCAAAGAATTCCTTCTAATTTTTATTTTGGATTTCAGTTTTTTAATAGAAGCGATGATAACCGAGCACGAAAAAATCTTCCAAACAATGGGCTTGTCCTATCGTATATACATAGGTTAAACGATGCTGGTGAAATTGAGTCGACTATCCAAACCAAAGATCAACTTGAAAGATGGGCAAAATACTTGGAAGTAGACGCCCCACCGATTATCTTCGAGGGTTATTTGGACGATGAGCAAAAAACTGAAATACTTGATTTCGTTTATTCGAAGAAGGAGGATTTGACAAAGCGTTTTAAAACCCATTCATTTACTAAATACATACTTTCTATTTTAGGTGGAGATGCTGACCAGGAAATGGACATGGACACAATAGTCTTTAGGTTTTATGATAAAAACGATGAAATGCGAGAAGTCGCATTTCTTGCCAAGATAGTCGATCCTATGTTTCATGAAGAAAAGGAAAATGAGTCTCGTCCAACCACTTCATCACAAGACTATATATGGCTGATTGTTATCGATTTGATGAATCACTTTGAAATGTATAGTACGGGTGATTTACAGAGAATGGCTCAATCTGGAAATAACTTTGAACAAAAGTACATGTCGATTGTTGACCAAGTATTTAAGGATTTTATTAAAGACTATTCACTGAAATATGAGGGCCTTGAGTTAGAGATTCCTGACTATTTAAAAAGACCTGAATTTGAACTCGATGTCGATTTAATAAAGGACCCTGAGATAATTTCAAAAATTAAAAACAACGAGACTTACCGAGAAATATACAAGATTCTTCTCAATTTCTTTAGAAGAGAACGAAAAAAGACCAAAGCCAATTTCTTTACTCCTGAACTAATGAATCAGCTTAATTTAATAGTTCAAAAGATCAGAAGAATAATAATGGGAGATGAGGTATATGAAAGCCTGTTTCCAAGCTTTGGAGAATTTATCGGAGCCGCTGGTAATGGAGAAGTATTAAGTGAAAGCGAATTTGCAAAAAGCGAATCAAAAAAAAGCGAACCGACTCCAGTAAATATCTTGATCGGTAGCTTTCAACCCATTACAAACGGTCACATAAAGGCTGCTGAAAAATTAAAAGAGGCAAACGGTAATCGATGCATCTTTGTTGCATTAAAGGGAGACCGTACTACTAAAATGAGTCCGTTTTCGGCAAAGCTTACGCGATCGATGTTGGCCAAAACTCAGCAAGCATATTCAGACTTAATTGAGGATGTTATTTTGATCCCTTCTGGTCAAATTGAGGAGGTGATTGAAGCGTTATATCCAAAATATCGCCCAATACTCTGGGGATCCTCTGAAAACAAGATCAAGGATTATGCTCTGCAGTTTGAGTATATTAAAAAGAAGCGAATTCCTCTTAGAATATCGAACGAGTTTAAACTGGTTCAAATATCATCGTTCGTTGATGCATCAAAAGTAATTTCTGCAATTCAAGGTTCGAATTTTGAAGAATTTAAGAAGCTTGTACCTAAATCAGTGGTACCGGACTTTTTTAATTTACAGAAAGAACTTAGCATTAATGAATCACAGGAGTCAGAAAACTATTCTTTAGATGAGAACTTCGATAAAGAAGAAATAGAGTAATTCTGACTCTTGATAAAACCCAATCAATATGTTGGGATATAATATAAAACAAAAGTCTAATTCAAACATGAAATTTGATGAACTGACACAAGAGGATAAGAATTATTTCAAAAAAGTATACTATGATAAATCCATTAAATGGGATGAACGTATTGCTCTTTTAAAGGAATACGCAAACGTTTCTAGACGAACCATTCAAAAATGGATTTCAAAATTAGGACTCACCGAAAAGGAAGAAGCAGAATCTCCAGAGCTATTAAAAGCAAAGGAACGTAGATTTAATAAAAACAAACGAAAATTCATAGTCACTTGGGCGCAAAATAATACGCCTGTCCACGAAAGATTCTTTAATAACTTACAAGAATACGCAAATCACTTAAATGCAGATATTCATGTAATTGCGGGTAGATATAAAAATCCGACTTCTGTCTTTACCGATCGCACTTATGATCAATGGCACGATAGAGTAATTCCATATTTAGACGCGGCTAGACATGATCTGCACAAATATCTCTCGATAATGTCCGACGTCAAGATTCAACCGACTGCGGTAAATCCAATGACTGGACTTGAGGGAATGAGCGGAATCAATTCATGCGTGTTCGGCTCGCCAAAGGTACATCTGCAGATGATACCTGTACTAGAAGGCTGTAAACCAAAAATGATGCTCACAACAGGAGCATGTACCGTCGAAAATTATACAGATTCAAAGGCGGGTAAAAAGGGAGAATTTCATCATACTTTAGGTTTTGTCATCGTAGAAATAAAAGATGATGAGACCTTTTTTATTAGGCAAGTAACGGCCGATCTTGATGGAAGTTTTATCGATCTTTGGAATGAAGTTAGATTTGAAGGCGAAAAGAAAGAAATTGCTTTTGAATCAACTACTAAACGTCTGCAATGGACTACTGAAAACTTTGGAGCGAAACCCTTTAAATGGAGTGGAAAATCTAAAGTAACCAGAATCAATAAAATCGATGCATGCGTTCTCGGAGATCTACACTACGGTAAAGAAGACAAATCTGTACTTGCGGCAACTCATAATCTTCTCTCAAAAATACGACCCGATCATATAGTTCTACACGACGTTTTTGATGGAGACTCAATAAATCATCATGAAAGAAAAGATCCATTTATTCAATATCAAAAAGAGGTAAAGGGCACAAATTCGTTGAAATCAGAGATTGAATATTTACTGAATGAACTTGCTGTCTTTGAGGAATTTGACAATGTTGTGATTGTGAGGAGCAATCACGATGATTTCCTAGATAGATGGTTAAAGAATGAAGACTGGAAAAAGCAGCCAACTGCTAAGAATTCTCTTGAATACATGGAATACAGCAGTATGTTGTTAAGACAATATGCAGAAGATCGAGTAAAAGGAGTCATTCCTGAAATAATAAACCGTCGCTTTCCAAAATATATAACATTAGGTAGAAGCGATAGTTATATCGTCAATGATTGGGAGCTTGCTCAACATGGAGACATAGGTTCAGGCGGAAGTCGAGGATCTATTCAGCAGTTTAGACGGCTTAATACAAAGATCATAGTCGGTCACTATCACTCTCCAGGAAGATTGGATGGAGCATTGGCTGTTGGAACGTCGACCGGTCTTAGAATAGGTTACAATGTCGGAGCCAGTAACTGGCTACAGTCACATGTAATAATTCATAAAAACGGAAAAGCCCAACACATCCATTTTATTGATGGAGAATATACTACATTAAAATAATTAGGATGAAATGCCCAATAAAAAGCAAGACAGTTGGAAAAACGCAGAAATGCATAGAAAGGGTAAGGCCAGGTTAAAAAATGCTGTTTTGCAGCATCCTGATGATGATCCCAAGACATCAATATTCGATTATCTTAAAAAGAATACTAGAAGAAATCTTTGGGTTATACCATATGAAAGATTTATTAAGGGAGACAAATGATCTCCCTTTATTTTTTCTGATAAATAACTAAAAGATTCTAAATAATGGCTTTTGAGCTAAGTTCCATTTTAAACAGGTTAAATACAAAGGTTGGCGGCGAATTATCTAGTGAGACCGCTAAAAATACTTCATTCGAAGCGATTAGATATTCACTAGACTCAATGCCGATCGAGTATTTAGAAGATTATTCAAATCCCGGTGTCCTTGAGATTTTTAAGGTACTCTCTAATAGAAAAAACATTGAATTTGTTGAGAAATACTCTTCAGAAGAAAAAGATGCGGCCGAAAAATTCTTTGATGAGATAAAAAAGTCCGATTTTTCTAAAAATTCGATTGCGTATGTCACTAAAATCAATCGTTTGATGGAACTTTCATCACGATTGATTAAACTTTACCACATATTCAATAGTAGTAATCCCAAAGTAAACGAGGAAGCGAATTCAAATAAAGAAGCGATCTCTAGAATCGTAAATAACAGTTTTACTGGAGGCGTCGAGACTATTCAAAAGCTAACTGCACACAATACCGATGAGGCAGATCGTCTTGAAAAGAAAGATATTAGTAAATTAGACGAATTTAAAGAGGTTTTAAAGAGTTTTGGTTTAGAGGCAAGCGTTCGAACTAGAAAAGTCAAGAAAAAAGAAAATTCTTCTGAAAAAGAGCTACCGTATCGTGAATCAAATCGAAACAAGAAGAGACTTATTAACCGGCTAATGCGAACTATGTCGTTGGCACAATTACCGGCAATCACAGACGGTCGAGTGACAACAAATGGAGATTATTTTAAGCTTTTCAAGGCGCTGGAAAGAGAAAACTTGCCATGGATGGAAAATTCTCTTTCTAAGTATGTATTCAAGGGAGATTCTGCAAGATTTTCACAGTTTAATGCAGATGCACGTAACAATGAGACTGCTCTTGAGGAAGATCAAGTAATTTATTTGAATGCATCAAGGTCATGGATTCATACTTATATTGAGAGTCAAGTGACCGGTACTCTAAATGCAAAGGAAGTGGATAACTATCTTACTTCTCTTCGAAATACTTCTCAAGAAAAAGAAAGAGAAATAAAAAACTACTATGTTTCTAGAGATTTTAACTTAGCAAATTTTGGAGGAATTCAATTAAAACCTGAGATAAAGATACCTCTATATGGAAAGGTCAACTTAGCCGTAAGCGAAGAGGATCGTAAAAAAGAAAGTCCATTAAGAAATGTACTTAGGGGACTTGGAGCAGCAGTTACCGCTCTTTTTTCACAGATGCCGATCGCCGCTGCAAGCGATTTAGGCCGAGCGGCCAAACAAAGAAATCTGGCTGTGCTTAAAGCAGTAAATTCTATTTTTCGAGCAGGAACAGCTGTTATTGGAGGAAAACAGGCGGCTCGCGATTATGATGAGCTAATATCGAAGCTTCCAGGCAACAGAAAAAAAGAAGGTCTTCGAGAAGATATGTTAGCGATGACTGATGCTCCTGGATATGTTGCCGTAAATCCAGAAGCTCCAGGCCAGGTGATGCAGACTCCTGATTCACTGGCCACTGGAATGGATACATTTGCGCTGGCCGGTCCTGGAAGAAAGAAATCAAAGAAGGGAAAGAAAAAGGAGAAACCCATTATTCCATCAAATCGAGTGATGACCTTTTCTGATTTTCTCAATCTGGGTAAAGCTAAGTAAGAGGATCATTCAATTGATCCGTTTTTCTATAAATAATAAAAAAGAACTTCTATATGGCTGGAATAGACGGTACGATCTTAGTGGGTAATAACTCAAATGCCGGTGAAGTATCAGGTTCAGGGGCATCGATCGATACTATATTAAAAAGATTTGATAATGAGACTTTTTCAAATTCTGCCGGCACATATCAAAACAAAGTTCTAGGTGCATATGATGGACCTGGCGCAGGTGGAGGATATGTAATTGGAACGGATTCTCTGTTTAATCCATTCTATATGTTTAACTATGCTAAATTTAGATCAACCAGCGGAGGTAGCTACTCTGCTGATCTACATAGGGATGATTTTTCGCCTCTTACTATTTTATCTAATGTAGCAACAACCGGAGTTTCTGGAGAATATCAAAAGGATCAACGAATCGTTGAGAATCCATCTGCAGATGCTATCATAGATTGGGCAAGAGAGACGGCTGATAGAAATAAGGAGGGCACAACGTTAGGGCCTACTCCATATCAATGGAATGATTTTCTATGGTGTAAGTGGTATGGAAGGATTCCAAACAATCGTATGCTGACCCTTCGTCGATATCCAATACCTGTCGAGGACAACTTACAGATCGCTCAGGAAAAAATGCCACTTATTCCTATTGCACAAGCGGTCACTTGGTGGGGCGAAGGAACTGAGAACAAACTCGATAATGTACTCGGTATGACTTATGGATTTAAGTGGAGCGATAAGGATTTCGGAGACGTTCAATCGATTGGAGGAAACGAGATCGATGTTGCCGCAATATTAGATATCGCTGGAGTTAACGATCAAACTGCTAGAAATCTGATTGCTGCCGCTCTATTCAATGACGAAAATAATCCATACCAGGGTTCGGGCTTTGATAAAATTGCACAAGACTGGGTAAAGGATGCATACGGTAGGGAGGGAGCCTACTGGAATAGAGTATTAGGTCCGGTCAACGTCGTTACAAAAACTCAAATGAGAGAAAGAGGATTTGATTATAGTCAGCCTATCTCTCTTAATTTTACATATAAATTAAGAGCGTATTCTAGAATAAATCCTAAAGTGGCGATGCTGGACCTCATCAGCAACTTTCTTAGTTTAACGCACAATAAAGCAGAATTTTGGGGAGGAGCCATCCGTTATTTCCAAAAAACTGGATACGTTTTACCTGGACTTGGGGACGCAAGCCAATACTTTGAGGACGGGAATTTTATTAAAGGCGCAACAGCTGCGCTTGAGGCACTTATTGCAAGGATACAAGGAGCTGAACAGGAAGTCCAAGAGTTTATGAACAGCGCGGTTGCTGGCGGAATGACTGAAGAACAAGCTGAAGCACTAGCCGACGATAAACTTAGAATTGGTTCTGCTGCACAAAAGGTTGTGGGCTCGTGGGTAAAAGATTTGATCCAAAAGCCGTTGATGATTCGTTCGCTATTAGACGGAAGGGCAGTCGGTGAATGGCACTTAACCGTAGGTAATCCAATGAATCCTCTAGCGGTGATCGGAAACTTATGCATGGATTCAGTAAAGGTCACATTTTCGGATAGTTTAGGAATGGATGATTTTCCTGAAGAAATTAATTTTAGAGTTACCCTAAAACCGGGTCGAGACCGTGCAAAACAGGATATTGAATCTATGTTTAACTTGGGTGGAGGAAGCATGTACTTTAGCGCTCTTCCTCAACCTTCAAGCGGATTCAATACGTTTGGAGAAAGAAATTCTCAACTGGCGAACCGACTTAATACTTCTGAAAATCAACTTGACGAGGCGAAACAACAGAATCCTGGAGGAAACTCATATATAACAAATTCAGATAGCGTGGACGGAACTACTCCGACTCAATCAGGAGCAGCAGTCATTAGTGAAGCGGAAGCAGCTAATTTGGCTAATTTTTATAGAACTAAGGTTGCAAATGCATATGGAGAAAAGTTTGCAGCGTCGGCCGCCTTATCAGATTATTTCCTTCAATTAAAAACTAAAGACTAATATGTTATTTACTAAACTACTTAGGGCAAAAAAGAGTTTTACTAAACCAAACGGAGATAAGATCATCGACCTGGTTAGTTCGACATTTGATTTTAATAAAGCTCCAAGTAGAGTAGATGGCTTTGTGTTAGTAAATGACTTTGAGGCGATGCGCCCAGACCTGATCAGCAATCGCCTCTATGGAAAGACTGAATATTATGAGTCACTGTTAAAATACAATGCAGTATCGAATCCATTTTCGATCTTTCCAGGTCAGATCTTAATTACTCCACAATTTAAGGCACTGGACGATATGATAGTCCCTCCTGCCGATATTGTGGAAAAGGGCAAGCCTAAGACCACCTCGAATGAGGATAAACTAATTGCTGCAAAAACAGTTAAAGATAAAAAGAGATTGGACTCTCTTAAAAATAAGACTAAGGAGATTGTTCCGCCGAATGTCAATACCCAAGGCAATAAAAATGTTAAGGTAAGGGACGGAAAAGTAATATTCGGAGAGGACGTCACTCAAGTAAATAAGGATAATTGTCCAGTGCCTATCTCTAGAGCGCGTTTAGTCCAGCAATTAACAAAAGCTAATTTATTTTAATGGCATTTGATCAGATAATTAAAGGTACGATTCTTCCAAGGGTTCCACTAAAAGAACTTTTTGAAGCAGATAACTCTGCAGAATCTACTAATTATACGGCATATAAAGCTCCCGGATATCGGCCCGATGCGGCCCAATTGATTGGGGCAAATGAACCTTTCGTAAAGATCGGAGGCGAGATCGTTAAGAATATTGAGACACTGTTGATAGACGAAACCGGTTTTATTCCAACGATTTCAATGGTATTTGTCGATGATATAGGACATTTTGGAGGAGAAAAATTTCCCAAAACGAATCTTATTATGAACGTGTATCTTAAAGTCGGCAGCGAAAAGCTTAAGCCGATTCGAGCCGATTTTTTGATAACTTCAATTAAATCGATGGGGCCAAAATACACGGGAGAATATAGAGGAGCGACGATTGGCGCGACGTATATGGTTAGGGGAGAGCTCTATATCCCAAACCTATATCGAAACGTTTCAAAGGCCTATGCTGGACTCAGTTCTAAAAATGCGCTAAAGGCGGTTTGCGAGGAACTTGGCCTGGGATTTGCTGAGAACGAAAGTTCTCCAAATGATAAGATGACTTGGATTAATCCGAACATGAGTAATCTTGAGTTTATGAAAGAAGTCGTTGAGCACGCATATCAAGACGATGATTCTTTTTTTATGGGATGGATTGACAAATATTATTACTTCAACTATATTGAAGTAAATCGTCAGTTAAAAATAGGGGATCTACAAAGAACCTTTATTGCAGTTGCCAATCCTCTTGCAAACGATGCAACTCAAAAGTCAAAGGAATCAGGTCGTAAAGCCGAGCTTGAGGAGGCAACAACTATCAATTATCTAACAACTGAATTGAACTTCAAAGGAGCTCCGAATCATGTCATAGAAATAAGTATGCTCTCAGATCAAGGGAGCATCCTGAAATCACACGGATACAAAAAACAAATATACTATTACGATCATTTAAAAGCTGCTCAGGAGGATCCTAGTGAAAAATTTACGGATTTTTTCATGAGTCCGCTAAGAAGCCTTGATCGTAACGAAGAAAGATTTTTGATACCGGAAGAGGAAAGTCTTGCAGATAACACCATAAGTAAGTGGATCAATATCGATTACGGCAATACTCATCCAGAATGGAATGCGGCTCGACTATTAAATTCACACAATCTTAAAGAATTAAATAAGCTAAAGCTGAAATTAAAAATCAATCATGTTAACTTTCAAGTATTGAAAGGCTTCTCAGTTCCTCTATTGGTAACCATTCAAAAGGCTGAGGAGATTTTAAAAGCGACGGATAATGATCAGACTAAACAAAACAAAAAGTCTTCTTCTGATTATTCGCTAGATGAGCAGTTACCTGATAGCCAGCTTACGGATTATTACTATGTTCAGGGAGCAAAATATTGGTATGATCGATTGGATCCAAACCTATTATATACTGAACTTTTCCTAACTAAGCGGGATTGGAAACCTTCTAAAACAATTGATTAAGGATGCATAATTTTTACGGAATAAAGAACAAGACTGATAATTTTAGAAAAGGCGTATATGTTGATCCATACGATGAGCCTACTTATTTGACATTTGCTTTAGATTTTAATTTTGGAGAAAATTCAAGTTCCCTTACCGGAAATCACCTATGGGAGTCTCCACTCTTTAATCGCTCTGAAAACAGCGCAGCTGATTTTCTAGAGAGCAGAGGATATACTGCTCAGCAAAATGGAATTGTCACATTTAGGGAAATACTTAGACATCTTACATTTAACGCTCCATGGTATTTTCAAGAGATATCTGGACTTGATAAAATGTGGCAAGCCGGGACGAATATTGATAAAGCGAACAAAGGAGTAACTTTGACAATCAATACTCTAGAAGCGGTCGATCTTCGAATCGCTCAAATGGCTGACATATATCGTAATGCAATTTATGATAAGAGGTACATGAGAGAAAGGGTTCCCGATAACTTAAGATCGTTTTCAATGGATATTTACATAGCCGAAGCAAGAA
>Ga0099848_1000695_pt1 | contig 15700 bp, 6 predicted proteins | sample CB_VirMetaG_3_FD_78179 | JGI IMG/M metagenome (GOLD analysis project Ga0099848, IMG submission 78179) | Freshwater to marine saline gradient viral communities from Chesapeake Bay - CB_1508_1S Viral MetaG | ecosystem: Environmental > Aquatic > Marine > Coastal | place: USA: Chesapeake Bay...
TACTCTATACACAGAGAAAACTCACCAATAAGAACACTGGGGCACGTTAATCCTAGGGGGTTCATAAAGGGTGGAAGAACTATAGCGGGAAGCTTGATCTTTGCGGTTTTTAATGAGTACGCTTTCTATAGAATAAAAAAGTACAGAGAATTTTTGTCTAGAAAAAATGGCTTTTTTGCACCGCTGGCAGATATGTTGCCCCCATTTGATATAGTTATTACACTATTTAACGAATATGGACAGTACGCAAAAATGAAGATTTATGGTGTTACTATTATTGATGAAGGGCAAACTTTATCAATTGATGACCTTTTTATAGAGCAAACTTATACATTTATGGCCAGAGGAATTCAGCCGATAGTAAAAATGACTCAAGAAAAAGATAGTAATTCAACTTCAAATCCAGAACTTGATGCTAGAGATTTACAGATATCAAGAAATATATTTGGCGATCAAGTTATAGATGATTTGGCAAAATTGTATAACTCTAATATGATTGAAGAAACAGTCGAACCGTAGGTTTTTATGGCTAACTCAGAATTTACATTTAATCCTTTATCAGAAAATATTGACAGAATATGGGCCGGTCAATCATCAGATAAGGATAAAAGATTTAGCAATTATTACGATTACTACTTTAGTGGCGAAGATATTAAAGTTTACATTGATGGACTTTTTGGTCCGGAGCATGAGCTAGATCTGGCTTCATTTGCGTATTCAGTTAGACAAGAAAAGCAGCCCATATACGGATTCTGGTCATACAACTTTGACGCGATGATGCTTGGAACAAGAATTGTTACTGGTGAATTTACATTATTTACAAGATATCCAAGAAGAATGTCTGATCTTCTAGAGGAAGCGGCCAAAGCAAGAGCAACATCTGCCGAGCAAAGAAGTGAAAAAAATTCTATTGTTTCTAGAATATATTCAGATACAGGCCAGTCTATAGCATCTTCTCAGGACGAAGCTAATATTCAAAAGTACTGGGCATATAGTCAATTAGATAGAGTTACTTCTGACCCGGCCTCAGAAGAAGCAAAGGGCAAAAACATTTTTAGCGCTCACCCGCCGTTTAATTTTATAATATTATACGGAGTCGAAGAAACTGCTATAAGTCCAACCACAATGCTTCAGTCCCAAGATATATTTCTTGGAGATAATTTAGATCGCATGGTTTATATGGATGTTAATGAAAGAATGATTAAAGTAGATAACGTAGTTAGTCCAATGAAGATAGTTCTGCAAGAAGTTCATTTAATGAACATGTCTACAGCGTATACTCCTGGTGGCCAGCCAGTTGGTGAAGCCTATCAGTTTGTTGCAAGAGATTATTATCTGACCGAAGCTGATTTGTCTTTTGTTAAAAGACTTTCTACAGTTAACTCTTCAGACACTGACGCTCCAACGCCACAGGAGTCACCACAAACATCAACCGCTACCAGCTATAATAATCCACAATAATTTTGTGTAGAAAAGAATTATTTGATATAATAATGTAAAATGATAAGGAGAATGTAAAATGACTGAACAAAGAAAAGTCGTTGTAAAAGATACGCCTGAAGCAATAGCTAATTTAGAATTTGATGAAAATATAACTATTGGCTTTTCAGACGATGAAGATAAAGAGGATATTATCCTAAAGGAAACTTTAGAGGAACTTGACGCTGAAAGCCAAGGTTTCACTCCTCAGGATGAGGAGTATAAGTCTGTAGAAGATCTAGATGATGATGAGCTGATATGGGATGGTGGGCCGACAGCAGGCATGATTAAAGATTGGAAGCAGCAATATGGTGAAATTTATGTAACTTCAATTTCTTATGATAAACACATTGTTTGGAGAGTTTTAAATAGAATTGAATATAAGCAGATAGTTAAGAAAATGGAGCAAATGATCCAGTCTGGACAGATGTCTCAGGCAGAAGCCAATATGTGGAACGAAGAAACAATCTCAGAACTGTGCATACTATACCCAGAGTATGATAAGAAAACAGCATCTGGAATGATGGCTGGACTTCCATCTTTAATTTCTCAAGAAGTTTTAGAAGCCTCAGGCTTTGTCGCCTTAGAGGTAAGACAACTTTAATTTAAATGATTACGCCAGATGTAGTAGCTCATTTAAAGAATAAGTATGGCAACGTATACGGTATTACCGTAAAAAATGTTGATCTAATATTCCGAGAATTAACTTTTAAAGAATATGAAAATATTCTTAGACTAAATGAGTCAGACGACTACTCCTCGGCTGATATAGAAGATTATATTTTAGATTATTCAATAGTCTATCCAGATGATTATGATACACTAAAAATACCACCGGGTATCGTTAGTTCTTTAGCTAATGAAATATTAGATATATCTGGATTCTCTTCTGCGCGTATAGCAAAAAATACATTAGAGCTAAAAAGATTAGAATGTAATGAAGTAAAAAATTTAATGAAAGCCTTTGTTTTAGCTACTATATATACATACAGCCCAGAAGATTTAGAGCAGATGACGTTTTCTCAGCTAGCAGAAAAAGTCGCATTGGCTGAAAAGATTATTGAAATAAAGCAGGGTATTAATGGATTAGAATCAACTAACTTAAAGTTACAGTTGATAGACCCAGAAGAAGAAGAAGAAAAAGAAAAAGTTCGGGCAGCTAGACACAACTCTTCTAAGATGCCCGGAGCCGCAGAATATGATGACCCGATAGCTAAGAAACTTTGGGGAATGAATTAATTAGGGAGATAAATTGATACGCGATCCAGGCCCAATACATAACTTAGGGTATAGCGTAACATCCCGTGACATACCCTTTAACGAAGGTGAGACCGATGGTTCTGCACCAAACTCTGGCTACGTAACAAAGGCACTAAATGGCCACCCTGTAATGAGGTTCTTTGCCTCAACAGCAGCTACAATAGCCGCAACAGTCGTTGCATCGAAATTAACAAAAGCTGGCGGACTCAGGCTTGGAAAGTTTTTACAAGATTCAGCTGACAGCGGATCCACAGTTTCTACTAGAATTGTCAAAGCAGCTACTGACATAAGAAGAGAGTTAGATGAGCTGCAAGGAGTCCATCGTCAGATGGATGATCCATACTCCAAACTTGTACACCTTCAAGAAGGTAAATATACAACTGGGTATGAAGGTGTTAAAAGTGAAAGATATGGCTTTAGATTCCTTACAGAAGAGGATAGAAGAGTATCTGGTAAAGGATCTTTATATGAAACTCCAGCAACATGGAGCTATAAAGATGAACTACAAGTAAGACTTATTAGAGCAGGTAGAAGGCTACCATACGAACTTCCGGCAATGTATGGAGTTCAAAAAGCTATTACTGAACCTCTTTTTGGCCAACGGGACGAAAACGAAAGAAAAGTAAAATGGTATAACCCAGTAGATGTTGTAGCAGATTTTACTAAGCAGTCTGTAACTAACATCGCTACGATGATTATGCCATTTGAGTTTGCTGGAGCAGGAATGTCTCAGGCGAGGAACTCGCTACATACGCTGAGATATTCTATGAATGATATGGCTAGCCTGACACCAAGGCAAAAGCTAGCTCATAGGGGATATGTTAATGTAACAGATCTCTTAGCAGAAGTTGGTCATGACTTTGCAACAATGACCAATAAGTTTTTAAGAAGTTCTTCACAGGTATCCGGAGCACTCTCCGCAGCCTCACAAGACTATGCAGAAAACCAACAGGGTTTTGTCCAAACTTTATATAGTTTAAGAAAAGGCGTAGAAAAAGCACGGGCAGCTCAATCTAGTAGTTCTTCTTCAAGAAAGCAATTAAGAGACGTAACCTTTAGTGCAGCTTTTAAAGGGTATAAAGATCCAACAACTGGCCAAGCACATAAGACTGTAACTGATCTTATTCCAGCATTCAGTGGGTTAGGGTCAGCAATCAAAAAAGGCGTTGATGAGTTCCGACTACTTGGAAAAGCACACGATGCGATGGAAAGCAGTATAGCTTTCAATAAAGTTTTAAGTAGTACAAAAGGAATAAAAGTTACAGGCGATGATCTATTAGAAGGTATTAATAGAATACAGTCTCAGCACTCAAGTAGATTATCTAGTTTAGCTACAGGGGTACGAAGGCTTGGTGGGGGCGGTCCAGGAACAGCATCATTTACTAGAGGAGATTTCAATAGAGGAAGACAAACAGACGCCTATAAACAATTATTAGAGCAGCAGTTAATTTCCAACGGCGCATCAACAACAGATGCCCGCAAGTTCCTGCAGTATATCGACGTAAGAATACCAAGATCAAACATGAACGCTACCAATATTATAACTATTGGTAAAACTAAAATTATAGATCCAAATGATTCAGATTATTTTAATCAAATCCTTCAGAGATATAGGCAAATAGATACTAAGGGAACTTTCGAAAGTGCTATCAGCGGGGACGCTTTAAGAAAATCTGTTGAAGAAGCTAGAAGCGTATTTACAAATAGAGACTTTCAAAAGTCACTAAAAACTACAATACAAAGTGACTGGAATGCATTTTACGATAAGCATTTAACCCAAATAGCATCAACAGTCTTAAAGCCTCAGAAGGCAACTTATCAAGATTTTACGGGCCCCTTAAGTGCAGCAAAACAAGAATTCCTTCAGAGAAAAACAGCCCAGGTTTTAGGTATTAACTTAATTAAAGAAGATGGATCACAAGTTGCATCAAATATAATAAATAAACAATTAGCTCAACAAGGCTTTGATCCAACAAATTTTGTTGATATGCGCGCATTCCTAATAAGGAATCGGCAAATGTCATCTGGAATTATGAGTGGTGGTTTTAATTTATTCGGACTAAAGCCATTAACAGTCGATGAAGCGTCAGCATCAGGAAGATTTAAATACCTACCCAAAGAAGAGCAAAAAATAATTGCTGACATCTCCGGCAGAATGCGAATAAATGATCCAGTCTCTAGTGCTATAGGAATGTCGCGACTAGATGGGATGTATAAAACTAGATCAGGAGAAATAGTTGATTTTAGTTCAATAAAAACAACTTTCTCTAACGTAGGAAACTTTTTTGCTGGCCAATTTAAAATACCTATATTAGGATTCAACCCAGCAGATCTTTTTGGCTACAGATCATTTGCCGAGATGCGAAAAGCATCACCAATCCAGTATGTTTCATCTAGAAGCATTCAGCCATTTTTACCAGGAGCTTCCGCTGAGACAAGACCAAATTTTTACATGTGGTACAAGGGGAAGGGGTCTAAGGGGAAAGTCTTATCATTCTCTAGATCAGACACTGGAGTTCTTCGTAGCGAGCAGTTAGCTGGAACATATAGGCCAATACCTACGGCTAGCAACGACCTGCTAACGCGACATGCTAGGTATGGATCTGGAATAAAGGCATCATCGACAGATCAAGTTAGAGCTCAAATGGCTATTGATTCTGGAGAAGATTTAACAAGTGGCTCAAGGTTTTTAGATAGATTGATGGGCCCTGAAAGGGCCTTAAGATTTAAAAAAGCATTTGACGTTGACGCAGAGCAGCCTAACTCATTATTTGGTTTAGGAAAAAGATTTGCACAAAGAAAGTCAGATTTACAGAATACCGGAGTAATGTCAAGGCTCGCAAGAGGAGATGAGCTAGATTATAATTACAAGGGTAAAAATATAAAGATTAAAATAGATGAAACAGACTTAACAGTAAAAGACGCCGCATCGGGAAATATAGTAGATGATTTTACTAGAGCAGACGTTCTAAGAGGCTATGAAACATTAAGAAAAGAAACTTTTAACTATGGCTTCAATCAGCCAATAATGGAGGCTCTAGAAGAAGCGGATCAAACTTTATTTACATTTTTTGGACAAAAAGTTAGTAGAATTAAAAGCCCACAAGAAGCTGTAGATTTTGCGGAGCAAGTAATTGCAGGCATAGACCCACTCAAGCAAAAATTTAGATCTCTTGGAATTGATCCTCAATTCCTTGAGACATCAGCCTCCAGAATGCAGAATCTAATTAATAATGGAAACCTAACTGCTTTATCAAAAATGGCTGAAAAATCGCCAACAATAACAACAAGACTAGATGAATTAAAAAATGAAATATTTAGATATGTATCTCAGGTAAATCAAGTACAAAGACTCGGAAGCTCTACAGATATTTTTGTGCAGATGACAAAGGCTGTAGACGATTTAGTTAAGCAGGGTACAATCAGTGTAGCTCAAAAGAGTGAAGCTCAGGCAGCAGCTCTATCAACACTGTTTAACATGAGCGCATTCAAGACATTCAATCACGCTACGTCTAGCGGATTAAATCATGATAACGCTCTCAGAGAGGTACTGTCAACACTGCGTTCTTCATCTGAAGTTAAAAAACTAGTTCAACCTTTTGCTGAAGGCAGAATTGCTGAAGTAAGCGGCGGCGGAACAAGAAGAAGACTATCATCATTATTATCTCCTCTTAAGAAACAATTTGGTGTAGCTAAATATCAAATGGATGATATGGCTGTAGATGAACTAGGAGCAAAAGGTCAGGCAACATTAGTTCCAACTTTTGGAACTGTATTTGAAAGAAACCCATACGGTGCAATTAAAAGTGCGCTAGGTTTTACCACCTATTCAGACCCAGGCTCGTTTTCTACTGGCAGCATGCCGATATCGCAGGGTGTAGAAAGATTAAATAGATATTTTGGGACACTGGGAATGCAGCTAGACGTATCTCAGTACAAGGGTCCATTGGACCTCTATATGAGAGGTATGGTAGCCAAAAGAGTTCTTCCAATTTATGGAGCCGGAGTTACTGCATTAACAGTTGATAGAACTCTTGGAGGAATGGTTTCCGGAGAAGATGAGAGAGGCGAAAGAATATATAAGCCACTCGTACTTAGTCAGGTGGCTAAAGCTGGAGTGGAAATGCAGGCTGCAGCGTCAGGCTTGACTCCAGGTGGAATGACTTACGAGGAAAAGAAGGAACAGTTAGTTGAGGGCGAAGTTCCGATTAGGCAAGGCAGATTCTGGCCACTTGGTAATACTCCATTTAAGGGTGGAAAAGTTATGTACTACCGACCATCCTGGTATAGAAAACTGCAAGGCGGTGCGGCATTTACCTCTGATTTATATGGAAGTCCAGCAGAAAAGTTCTTATTCTATAATGACATATCTCCATTAAGACCTTTCGATCCGTATAGATTTGAAAGAAAACATTACGAAGATAGACCCTACCCTGTAACTGGAGAATATTTTAGCGGACCATTTGGCCCCGCTGTACCATTGTTGAATATGACAGTTGGTAAAATATTAAAGCCACAAAAAACTATGCACCAGCAGGAGTTAGCAGCAGGACTATCAGCATACGCTCCCGCTGGAGAATTCGGAGCATTTAATACTCAGGCATACATACAATCCGGAATGCCAATAACAGGTCCAACATTCGCCCAGGGCCCCGGAATAGTAGGCGCTGCACCAGTAGGATTTGGGGGTTCCGCTCCAATATCATCTATGTCTGCTCAAAACCAGGAAATGGCATCTAGAGCAGGAGCGCTTAACACAGCAGCAAACTTAAATAGAGGATATTTATCTGATGTAAACAATCAGTATATCGCAGCTGCCTATGGTCCCCCAAAGGTCTCCGGAGTAATGAATCCAAGAATAGTCCCCGCCGGAGCTCCACTAGAGCCATCTAATTTAACTTTCCAAGCTTCAGAGTTTGGATATAGAATGCAAGAAATGGCAGGTATTTACGGATTCGGTTTTGCTTCTATGCGTGAAAAATTTGGATTTGGCCAAGGTGACTTTGAGCCCCAAAGAGCAGTTTTACAGTCCGCATCAAAAGCTTATGGAACAAGTAGGGCATTCTGGGACCTAAACCTCGGCGGCCTTGGTGATGTTCCGATTCCAAGTAGGGAAGCAATAGGTAATATAGAATTTTCTGAAATAGTTAGAAGATTCATTCCTAAGGAAAGAACAAATGTAGATTACATTAACCCCATACCGAATTTAATGGGCAAGCAATATCCATTCCTGCCAGGACCAGAATATTTTACCGACTTTAGTACTGGTGACCCATTTGCAAAAGTTCAAGAAGGTGAAATTAGGCTACCCGGAGTCGCCTACGAAAGATTTAATACATTGTATGGAGATGAAACTGGTAGATACGGAAAAGTAAATCAACTAGATATTTTAGCCGACGTTGCCCCATATTCAAAGAAGTTTAAAACTTTAAATAGACAAATAGATAGAGAAGATCTTTCACCAGAAGAAAGAATTAAAGTCCAAGAAATTAGAGCTCAAGTAGAAAACACTACTAAAAAATATGATTTTAGTGAATATAAGTACAGAGATGTTCCTGGAAGTGGGCCAGTTAATTTAGCTGGAAGAATGGGTGAATATATAGCTCACTCAGATAACTTTGTTCTTAGTAAGATTTTTGGCAAGAGAACTGCTCTAGAAGACTGGGAAAGAAGAAATGTCTATGGGGCAACATTCCCCGAATGGCAAAGGCCAATAGAAAGTTATATTAACCCGATGCTTCAGAAGGCAACTCAGGAAAATCCTGTTGTGGCAGCTGCATCTCTTGGGTTTGTCGGAAGTATGTTTGGGAGAACGCCCGGAGCTAAGTTGTTTGGAACTGTAGTCGGAGTCGCAGCTGGAGCGGGTTCCTCTATTTATGGTAACGCTTACGAAGCAGTGACTGGAGATAGGTATATACCAGCTGAAAGGAAGAAGGAGTTAGCACTAGAAGAGTATACAGACATACTTAATTACGTAAAGAATACACGTCTGGCTTCAATGGCTAGAGAGTCTGGTGATATGCGAGCAGCTGTTCAATATAAAATGGCCGCTAAAAGAACAATGTACGGCGCTGATATATACGGTGCTGACGTAGAAACTCTTTCTTTAGCAATTCCTAAAAGAAAAAGAGAACACTTTAAAGCAATGATTGATGCCCCGGAGTCAGAAAGGGGAAGAATACTTTCTACTGCGGGAAGACTTGAAAGAAGAATCTATGAAGCAGCGTGGGGCATGGATGTAGAAAAGAGGCCAGAGTTAGATGAATATTTTAGCAGGCACGAACTTCCAGACGCCTCATGGGAGGGCTGGCACCCAAATACAAACATCGATGCAGTAAAGATTAAAATGGGTCAGTCAATGGGTCTAGAAATGTCTCAGATGGGTTACTATCCACAACAGATAAAAGAAGCAAATCTTTTAAATCCCTCATATCCAACATTTAATATGAGGCAGGATCGGCAAGACGTTTTATATAGATTGAGAGCACTAATGAGTGCAAGAGGTTTAACAGGCTCTGTTTCTGAATCAATGAATCCATTTGGATCTGAGCAGATGAGCATATCTGCAGGAGTTAGGTAAAAATGTTTATATCAGATGATTCTTTTGATTTTTTAAGAAAATATAAAACTCCACATGAAAGACTAATAGCAGCGAGGTCTGCCCTATCTAGAACTCCGCACGGAATGAATGGAGTTATCAGGGTCGAATTAGATAATGATAATCTTAAGTTCATTTTAAATATGACAGGCCAGGCCTATGACAATATAGGTCAAGCTATCAATAAGGCTCTTGAATTTAATATTAGTGAAACTCTTAAAGTTACTCCTACAGCAGCGGGAAACAAACTATCTGGTTTAGCAGAGGCCGTTAAGGGTATTAATCAAACAGTCTCTGGCCTGGACTCATCTCAAAAAGCTATTTTAAAAAACGCTGGAATAGATATAGATAATTTAGGAACTCTAGATTTAACGATTAGCACTTTGCGAGCAGATAAGGGCGGCGCACAAAAAGTCGCTAAACAGATTACTGAGATGAGAAACCGGGGAGAAAAACTTGGAATAACAATGATGGATGACGAAGGCGCTAGGGTTATTAACTTTTCGGTCAATGGTCAGCTTTTATCATCTCAGCAAGCTCATTTATTATTAGCTGCAAGCGGGAGAGAAATTGCAGAGATTCCTGGAGTAGGAAAAGATTTAGCAACAGAACTTCTAAAGGTTGGAAAAAGAGTTAGAACATTAACCTCTGAAAGAGAAATAGCCTTAGCTGGTTCAGAGTTGTCTAAGATCCTATCTGGTGATAGCGAAAAGTTAATAGACCGCATGTTGGTCATAGATCGTAAATTTGATCTATTAAAAAAATACGCACATGAAAATTTAGATAAAGGAGAATATACTTTTGGCGGAAATAAACAACTTGAAGCTATTTATAGGGGGAAAGATCCCTTAGATTATATTGGGAGTTATGTTGAAACATTAAGTGAAAAAGAAAGAAGAATTCTTTCAGAAATAATTGACTCTTATATGGGCCCATCAAATTCTAAAGATTTAAAAAAATATGTAGAAGCTGCTCTTTCTGGAGCTGGTAAAAATACAAAACAAAATAGTAAAATACTAAAAGCCTTTAGTAGTTCTATGGCAAGCATAGAGTACGCGGGTGATGGTCAAGTTCTTTTCAATAAATTTTATTTGGACAAATATGCCATTTCTTTAGAGGCAGAAAAAAAAGCTTTAGAAAAAATTAAAAATGATAAAACTAAACCTGAACAAGTGAGAAGAGAAGCCGCAGAGAGTCTTCAGAAAATTAGAAACATACTAAACCAGATGCAAGGATCAAATCTAGATGATGTTGTTTTCAGAGGCCACTTAGCTGGTGTAGGTGATATGAAGGCTTCAGCCAGTATAACATCAGCCTTTTTTGATATGCCAGAGCTGGACGGCATTATAGGAATTATAGACAGTGATGCAATAAAAGGTGGAACAAAAATAGCTAATAAAACAGATCAAATTCTATTATCAGGATTTGGACATCCCAGAGATTTAGTCTACCTAGATCCAGTTGCATCCGCAATGCACGGTGAGATATTTAATGACCCCGAAACTGTTGAAGCAATAAGAAGAAGAGGGCTAGCAACTATTGAAGAATTTAAAGGAGCCATAGAGCAAGGTGTTCTTCCCGAAAAAATGAGATCAATGCTTGAAAGAACAGCGTCTATAGATGTTGGAGCACTTCCGCTCGAAAGAAGATCTACTTCAATGAGAGCAAAGCAGTACGCTGCAAAAATACTGCAAATGCATCAAAGCGGAATTAGTCCCCGTCAGGCACCCAACATGCTGAACATGATTGCTCAAATATATGCTACAGAAATGTATAGAGAAAAGGATGGAATTCTCCAAACAGTCCTCCCAGAGACACAGAGATACTCTTTGTCAACAGAAGCTTTTCTTCCTGGAGAGTCCAGGTTAGGTAGAGGGTTTACTAAGCTTAGGTCTACATATGAAGATGTCCAAGGAAACAAACAACTACTTGATGCAGACGTAATTAACTTTAGAATCAAAGGTCATACCATGTACTTTGGTGGCGAGGCTGTTGGTCAAACAAGGCATGTTTTGGGTGGATTCGACTTAGACGATAAAGGTATAGCTAAGCTATTTAGATATACAGACGACAAAGGTATGGCCCGCATAGCTTTTCATATGATTCGTCAGCCTACCAGCATTGATGAAATTATGGTCGGAAGAGCTCTTATGGACGAAGACACTGTTCGAGCAATAGCAAATAACAAGTTTTTCAATGAAGCAATGCTTGAGCTACTTAATCCCCTAAATGCAAATGTCAGAGTCCCCGCTGAATCAAAAGTGTTCAATGTTTCCAATAGGGGCAAGAAGATTATTGATTTGCAAGCTCATGAGCAGGCAAAGGCCGCAGCAGAACAGTATAGAGCTGTGGCCGGTCTCCAGAGAATGGTTTCCGAAGGAATGACAATAGAAAAAGCGTTCGCCAGCAGCTTTGAGGATATTGAAGAAAGATATAGGTCTGGAAAAATCGGAAAAGAAACAAGAGATAGATTACTCGCCAGAAGAAGACGTACAGTAGAAACTCGCATAGAAGGTGCAGTAGAAGCAGTGTATCGTCAAATGGAAGAAATGGGATTGACAAAAACATCCACCCTATCTAATGAAGCAATGCAAAGAGCGGGAGCAAGACCATCAACAAAAGGCTTTATGCCACTTAGGGTAACTGATATAGAAAAAGAGCCACAATTCTCAAGGCAAGGAGTCTTTAAAGTTCTACAGAAGAACGAAGCCTTTGATTTAAGTGAAGAGATAAAGTATGCAATCAATCAGATGCCGGTAGATCTTGCCACAAAAAACAGATTCCTAGCTACAAGAACTTCAGATGAGTTGCTGAAGTTATTTGAAGAAGACGCTATAAGAGAAAATCCAGCAATTATCGCTGCATTCAACCAGGCATTTGAAGAAAGAACTATTAAGTCTATTACAGAGGGCGGAGATATTCTTGGCACATATGTCAATAGAACTATGGTAGTTGGCTCTACCCTAAATCAAATTGAAGAAATGATCAGTTCAGTAACCAATAAAGATGTACAAGAGTATTTATTGAAAAATTTCCAAATTGGATTAGTTGGATCAGAAGAGGCAATTGACTCATCTATTAATGTTATGGGCTTAACGAAAGCTATAAGAGGCATGAAGGACATGGGCGGAGCATTAGAGCAGAGCGCAGCTGCGGGAAACTTTCATAGCTTAAAAGGTGTCGAAAAAGCACTAATGGAGTTAGCCGACATTGGCAAAGGTGGTATTGGGGTAGTAGGCGAAACTGCTATATCGGGAGTTGGCAAATTAATTGGGGCAACCCGAGTTCTAGGCATTGGTGATGAATACCAAATAGGTTTAGACAGAGCTTTATTAGCTATAAGAAGCTCTGGTGGATCTAGGCTATCTAATGAAGACCTTAGGGTATTAGTTGAAGGCGTCATCTCCGGAATGCAGGAAGCATCTGAAAAAAGCGGACTTGTTTCTGCAGATGTTCAGAAATTAACAAGTGAGAGAATAGACCAATTGAGACAAGTTGTTAAGACAAGTTCAGACAAAGCTCTCAGAGAATTTGTTGAAGAGCAGTTTACATTAAAAGCTGGTCAAGAAAGATTTATGTCAATGAGTCATAATATTAAAATAGCCGAAGAGTTGAAAGGTTATCTAGAAGCTACTACGAGAAATATGAGACGAATGACAGATAATTCTATGATAAGAAACGCAGCTATGACTGAAAGGTCAAACTTAGTTGCTAGAAATATTCTTGAACAAAATAAAGAATCATTAGATTTTATCTTTTCAGATATTTTTGCGAGCACAAACTCATTTGCCACGGAGGCATCATATACTCAGATTCTGGAAAAACAAAGACTAGAGGCACAAATTTTAAGGCAAATAGATGAGGCCTCAAAGTTAAAGGGCATGTCTATGGAAACTTTAATTAATTCAATAGATGCACTTACAGTAGGGTCTGACGAAAGGGCTATGCGAAGAATTGATATTGGATCACTCACAGATGCAATAGCAATGGATAAAATGGGCCTTGATAATTATGATGAATTGACGGAGGCTAAGATAACGCAAGCTAGAGCACTACGTTCAATAAAGCACTATCAAAAATATTCGGATGATATGGCCAAACAATTAAGGGCTCAAATATCTGGAAACACGATGTCAGAAGTTGAGGATAGCGTTAGGGCAATTCTTGATAACTCCTCTGCCTTAGACGATTATACAACAGCAGTCTATGAGCAATTTTTAGGAAGAACCTCGAATAATGTTAGGGAAGAAGTTGTAAATGAAGCGATAATTGACGCTAACATCTTACGAAGTAAAATAATAGAGGAGCAGATGGCGCAGCAAATAAGCGCACTGACGCAAGCTGGTGACATTGAGAGCGCTGAAGCACTGGCCAGAGAACTTGGCGATGACCCAACATTAACAGATGAGTTTTTTAATGCGCTGGACGACTCAGATAATTATGTAACTAATAAAAAAGCAACATACAAGAGATTTTCAGACGCAGTAAAAGACGGAGATATTAAAAAGCTATTTTCTGAACCACTAATTAAAAGGGGAACTTTAGCCATTGGAGCTCTGGTACTCGGCAGCTTTGCGTACAGTGCGTATAAGGACAGGACTCACGATGATATGGCTGGCCCACCATTACTTCCAGGCGGCTCAGCTTATGAACTTGATTATCCTACTAGAATCCCAGAAATAGCAAACTTTAGAGGGTTTGGATACGTGCCCGGAGTTTCTTATAATATATCCGTTAATGGCAGTCAAGAAGATATTGACTTCTTTAATGAGCAAGCGTCTGGGTTAGTTAATGGCGCATTAAGCACTACTATATATAAAGGAATTCCGAATATAAATCAAGATCCCTATTCGGCTATTGCATCATCCTATTAAGGTTAGGCCTGTATGATTTTTGGCGCAAAGCAACAAAATGAATCTTTACGTAAAGCTGGGGGCACCCCAAAAGATACCTCGTATAGAAAAGAAAACGCCCAAAAATACTCAGCTAAAATTTTATCAGATAAAAATAATAAACCACAAGAAACAGGTGGGCCAAAACTATCTTCAAAATCAGGTGGATCAGACAAAATAAAAGGCTCTTATGAAGGCCTAATGCATAGCTCTAGCACAGTTATCAATACAAATGGCAGAGGTTACGACGCAAAGTCAGCTCAAACAGCTAGATATAATAAAGATTTTATATCTCATAATAACCATAATTTTAGATTTGATAATTCGATGTCAGATAAAAATTATAGTATAATGAATAATAATAGTTTTTCTTCAAAAAAAGATTCTTCTAGTTTTAAGTTAAACAATATTGTTAAAAACAATATGATGTTTAAGTAGGAATAATATGGCAATTAGCTCAAGAAGTCAACAAGCTTTAAATACTCTAAAAGAAGCTGGAGAAATAACTAAATTAAAAGGGCTGGTCGACATACTGCTTGAGCCAAAGCTGGCTACGGGCTCAGACTCAAAGTCTTCAAATTGGAGAGATTTATTAGGCTCATATAGTCCAGCCGCAACAAATAACTATGCACAAGTCGTTAATACTGATTTATTTTTAACAGAAGGAAGGCTAGAGACAGATCCACCCGACGATTATGATGTCAATCTATCGGATTATGGTTTAACGGGAAGAGACCTACTTTGGCTTGATGAAGCAGATGAAACATCTGTTCGCATAGTAAACTCATGTATTTCGTCATACTTAAATTTAATAACATCACCGGCACCGAATGAAGAAGACTTAGAGAGCTATAGATCTAGCTCAACAAAACTTTCAGAAAATGCAACTCCAGCACAAATTAGAGCATACTTTTGGGACAATGGAAATCCTTTAGAAAAAAATCAGATAGATATAGAATATACTTCCCAGAGAACATTACTGCTAGGAATCCAGGCAAGACTTCAAACATTCTTGACAACTGGTGAGGACATTGAGCAGCTGCCCGAGGATGAAAGTAGAAACAACTCAGAAGAAGCTGTTGTTTTAACTGGTCAGCTTGAAGATGTTTTTGAAAATATATTTGGCATGAACTATACTAGTTATGTATCAAAAGTATTTAAGAGTAGAGCCATAAGATATGATATAGGCGACAAGAGGTACCAAGCTGCGTTCGAAAGAGCATTTAGCAGTGTTAACATTCAGGGAATACAAACCCTTGCAATGGGTGGTAATGGTGACAAAAACTTGTCCACTCTGATGTCTAAGATCGAAGAATCTGGACTAATTTACTTAGCTTCCTATGGATATGAAATTTCCCAGTTTGCTGAAAAGAGATTAAAGTCAACAGCAACAGTTAGAAAGTCAGCAGCCCAAGCCGTAGATCCAAATGTCGACATAGCCTGGCTGCAGCTTCTTTCCGATACGGTAAAA
>Ga0099848_1000696_pt1 | contig 15698 bp, 27 predicted proteins | sample CB_VirMetaG_3_FD_78179 | JGI IMG/M metagenome (GOLD analysis project Ga0099848, IMG submission 78179) | Freshwater to marine saline gradient viral communities from Chesapeake Bay - CB_1508_1S Viral MetaG | ecosystem: Environmental > Aquatic > Marine > Coastal | place: USA: Chesapeake Bay...
CAACCGCCGCCAGCGGCTTGACGATCTTCTTGAAGGCTTTCTTGATACTTTTCCAGAGGCCAAACCCGGTAAGGGCTACCTCTGGGGCAGTGAGTGCTGAGGAGTGGCGAAGCGCCGACTTGATGTATGTGATCTGGGTCATGCTGCACCCTTATCCTTGCCGATCAGTTTATCGAAGAACTCCGTGCCCTTGCGTTCCACAATAGGCTGCGGGATGACATACTCACCACCGGAGACGCAGATCGTGATGTCGTCGGCACGGCCTGTGTTGTCACCCGTAGGGCTGCGGGTCATCGGGATATGCCCGCCTTCCTTCATCATTGCAGCGGGAGCCTGTGCACCGGGAACCTGCGGGGCTGCGGCCATTGCCTGCCCACCTTGCTGCATTGCAGCACCAGCGACGATGAGCGAAAAAACAAGCCCCTGATCGTACTGCATGGGCAGGTCTTCTTCATCAGCCAGACCCTGCTGGATCGCCATCTGGCGCAGGCGGGGGTAGAGTTCAGGGTTCTGGGCGGCGGCGACCGCCATCTGAACCATCATGGTAATCTGCTGCGGTGTTACATCGCCATCCTGCACGCCTTCCATGAGGGCCTCGCGGATCATCTGAACCGCCTGCGGGTTTGCCTGTGCGAATTTCTGGGCTTCCTGCTGAAGCTGCTGGAGCGACATGCGCTGGGGTGCAGCCCCACCGGGTGAAGCCAGACCGGGCTGTTGGGGTGCCATACCGGCCTGCGGCGGGGCTGCACTGGGGGGAGTGGGCACCATTCCCCCATCCGCGTAGGCGGGCGGCGTCTGCGGTGTCCGCACGTTCAAGGTCGAAGGTGGAAGCTGTGCGGCTGTACCGATGGGCATGGCAGCAGCCATCGGGTTCACGTTCAGGAACGGGTTCTGCGGCAGCAACCTGCGGATGTCAAACCCGCCCTGCGGATTAAGTCCACCTCTGTTATTCATAACAAGTCTCCTCAGCTACGAAGCTGCGCAATGAGTATGTTTAGCGTATCACGCAGGGATTGTACATCATTTATCAGGGCTTGGAACGCCGTAGCCAACTGCGCAACGTCGTTGGCAGGAGAGCCGGAAATGGAGGGAAACGCTGTGGTGGCGGCTGGAGCACCGGTCAGAGTGACCTGTCCGGATATGATGGCTTTACTCTCAGCGACGTTCTGCCCTGTAAGAAGTGATATGTTCTGGTGCATGGCCGACAGCAGGCGAAGCTCAGCCTCAGTAAGGCCGGATTGTGGGATGGGAGGTAATGCAGCAAAACTCATACGTTCACCAACCCCGCTGGAGTTTCACCGAAATGAATGGAGCGAATGCGGGCAGAGCCAGACACTGAAACTTCAAGTGTGTCCGTCTTGTACCCAGTGGGTAACCTGAAGATATTGGAATCGGACACAGCCACGTCAGCGACCAGCTTCTTGTTAGCCCACAATTTGAAGTTGATGAAGTAAGCCCCTACGGGTTCGAGGCGATAGATCGTGGGGATATCACCGTTGACCAGTGTAGAGTTCATCACCCCGAGAAGCTCGACATCAGCGGATGTACCCGGATCAATATAATCAATAGGACCATTGAGCGTACCAAGGTCTGGCAACACAGCCCAGATACCTGAATTGTACGAGATAACAAACAGGTTGTAATCGACAATTGCCTGCGCGTCATCACCACTAACGTCATAGTCCGCAACTACTCTAGCAGCGCCGACGTTGATGTACTCTTTGTTCACGAAGACCTTGGACTTCCACTCCAGACCGAGTAACGGCTGATCCGATGCGTCCCACTCGTAAACGATATCCGAATTTTCAACAGTAAAGTAGAACTTGTTATACTCAGCATCAAAGTGCGCCGCGCTGAACTTCTGCGGCAGGGTCACCAAAACGCCACCGATCTGATCGTCACGCTCAAAGAGGAAGGACCCGTCGCTGTGCGAACAGAAGTACCGGTTGTTGTAGAACTCAGCAACCATGGTCGTCGGATCGTACACCGCGTTCCACGAGTCCCAATCATGCAGGGCCTTGGTTACAAGAACAGCGCCGACATCCGGGCCGTACATGGCAACGCCACCCCAAGTGGGATACATCACCGAGAAGCCCATGTTGACCACGCCGCGCTTCGACGTGCAGGGGAGCGGAATGTTGATGCGGGACGACGACATATTTGCAGGGGTCTGACCGTCTACGAGGTATGGGTAATCTGTCGTCATCACAAGGATATTACCGGCAACTGCGGCAACGGCCACGATCTGATATTCAAAAATAAGCCTATACTTAATAGGCCACGACCATGGGCGTCCCGGCTCGGAGAAGCACAGTTCGTTCTGGACGAACCCGATCAGAATGTTGTTATGGGCCATAGTTAGACCCTGCATGTTTGGGTCCGGAGCGTCCGCATCCAGCGTATCAAGGGCCAGCGTGAGACCGCTGACGTTGAAGTCATCCGTGAAAGTCGAGGACTCGTAATACCGAGACGAGATGATATCCGGCTCGGAGGTATCCCAGAACAGCGTACCGTCCGTAGTGGCTGTCTCGGCCTTGTCTGATCCTGTACTGGCATACGTGATCGCGAACTTATCAACCACGGACGCAACGGTCACATCGGTCACATCGAAGCTGGTATCCGGTGCCCCGCCAAACTCGGTATCCGTAATCTTGATTTTGTCACCCACCACGAGATTATGTGGGTATTGAAACGTCATGGTCGCCACGTTACTGGCGCGAGACGCGGACACCGCAGGGTTGGGGAAGTAGATCGTCTTCAGCCGCAGATAGATCGTTCCCGTCGCACCTGTCACCGTACGATAGAGGCGAAAACCACGAACGAAATTACTTCCGCTCGGCTTGGCCGTGGGCAGGTTCGACACGGTAATAACCTGACCCTCACGCACAAAGACGGCGTCGGAGGGTTCGCTGGGGATCGACTCCTCACCCCACGGAGTAAGCCACGTATAGACATACTTGCGACTTTGAGCAGCGCCAGCAAGGTTTATCTTGCCAGTCGTGACGGTGATCGTTGGCGTCTTGGGACCAACTGAAGAGTATGTGAACGTGGTGGAATCGACCACTGTAACCTCAGCGTCGTTCACATTGAAGTCGTAGAGGCCAATATAAACGTCGTAGGTACCGCTGATAGTCCCGGTGTACGTCGGGTCCTCGATGGTGAAGCTATTCGCAGACGCGGTCGCAATCGTATATGACCCTGCCACAGGTGTAAGGTTGACGCCGGTCGTCCCACCAAAGTTCTGGAACGTCAAGAAAAGCTGCGCACCAACGTCATATCCATGAGCAGTCAGGGATACAGTGATGGTGTTTACGGAGCGGGTATACGTGCCCGTACGATATGTGAACTTGGCGATATTGACCCGCGTACCGGTGATCAACTCATGTGCAGCGGAGGTGACCAGCGTCACCGTGTTGTTACCATCGCGGGCAATCGTACTGGAGGTCTTCTCAGTGAACGCAGTTGCAGAAGCCGAGGGTTTTACCGTAGGAAGCGGAAGACCAAGATCGTACGACGAAACCGGGTAGGGACCCGACGTTGTACCAACCGCGAGATCGTAATCAGTCACCTTCGGTGCGCCGTCGCCAGTGTAATAGATACGCTGCTCTTCTTCAGCCAGCGTCGTCGGAATAGCGATATCGACATCTGTCGTCCACGACAACCACTTGTTACTGGTTGGGTCTGCCGGATCGCGCATGGGATATATGGTCTTGGCGGTCCCAGCGCGGGCAGTAACGGCCACGTCCTTCGGAAGATGATAAGGAACCAAATCTCCAGATACGAGCTTCACATTCACGGCAGTCTGCGCAAAGCGTTCGCCCAAGAGTTCCGGAGAAATCTTGGGTGCGATACCGAGAAAGTTTGCCAGTCGTATGGACGCCATGATACCTACCGTTTACATCGCTTCCGGATGTGATCCCACTCGCCGCCGCGCCTGATGCAGTCACGCCACTCTTTTTCTTTTTCGGGTGGCATTCGCTTTGAAAGATACGCCCACACCATTGGTTGCAGCGCCGTAAATGCGCGACCGATAAACCCAATCCAGAAGGACGGGCGTTGCGCAGCGACATATACACCGGCCAGCAGACCGATGCAGACGAGCACTACGCCAACGCCCTCCTGCCAAGTCATCAGGCAAGCTTCTTGTTGGGGATCGCCCAGACAAGAACAGGGGTCAGAAGACCAATGATGGTTGAAACCTGCGTCTCGCTGATCCAACCAAGATTGAATCCGGTAAACTGCTGGATAATAAACAGAAGACCCATGACGAGGGCGACGAGAGCCTTGTCGATTGAAGTGAACATATTTCTATTCTCCTGTTAGCCGGGGTATTTAGACCACGGCAGTTGAAAATGCGGACCATCCCTGAACGTCTTCCAATCTCCACCCCATTCGATGGAGACTTTTTCCAGTTTGGCCGCAGCCTTGATCGTCTTTGCCATCTGTGCGTACAGCGGCCAATCCCACTTCACGGTCTTACCCATCCGCACCGCAAGATCAATGGCGTGAGACAGCTTGTTGGTCTTACCGGGGAGGTGCCGGGAACGTAGCGTCTTGGATGCGCCAGCGGCTTTGAGCTTCTTTTGCTCCTCCATCGTGCGAAGCGAACAGGTAATAAAAAATACCTGATCCCTATGGGGCCAGATTGCCGCAGCCCTGCGGATCACACGAGCAAGGTCCGGATGAACCCGCCTGAGATGAGCTTCGTCACGAGGAGAGAGCTTCATATCACGCAGCCTTCTTCATGCAGCGGCCAGCGGCCTTGCACTTGGACGGCGACGGACACTTGGCACAAGGCTTGAAGGTCTTACCCCCGTCCTTGTAGCCCATGGGCTTCACCTTCTTCTTGGACTTCATCATGTGTGTAGTACCTCCTGATGTTTATACGCCTGCACTACCCCGCGTACTAGATTTCGTACACGAATACAACTACTAGGTTCCATATCGTAACCCATCCCGTAGTATGTCCTGATACACAGGATAGGCTTTGTCTTCTTCCTGATCCGCTTTATTGCCGATCTAGCCTCTATGGGTGTCGTATGCGGATAGTCGCAATACACATCGCGGATGCGTGTCGGTTCAACAATACCCCCGCGTGCCAGCAATACGACAACCAGAGCTTCCTTGGCTGTAAGCCCAAACGTATCGTGAAGAGCAATGACGGCTGGGATATCGCAGACTGGAACCATGTACACTACCCGACCGGAGGTAAGAAGATACAGAAAAAGCCCTGCCGCCTATCACCGTCACTAACGCGATTCTTCTCCATGAGGCAGATATGTGGCTGACCGTCCTCTGCTATCTGAATACGGTCAAAGGGGATAACCTCGTCAAACGGCTCCTGCCTTCTTGGGTTGATACGTTTTGCTTCCTCAAGAGACAAGACAACACGAAGGTCGCCGTTGAAATAACTGATAGCGTGAGAAGGAAGCGGAGCACAATCGGACCCCCCACAACACGTAGTGGTATTGAAGATAGGGTCCCGGCGTTGACTATACCACTCGTGTGCGAACGCTGGCGAGGATAAACCAAGGACCAAGGTCGAGGCCACAACCAGCTTCATTTGCGCAGCGCCTCTTCTATTGAACTCAATTTATCCATGATGGCCCTGCTCGTCTCGCGGATTTCCTTGATCTCACGGTCATGCGCCATTCGTGCAGATGCAGTCTCGGCCTTGAGAACGGCAATATCCGTATGGTGTACCTGTTGCTTGTTGTACAACACCCAGACGAAGGCTGCTACAGGGGCTATGATCCACTGCATTATGACGCTGAGAACTTCGAGTGCCTGTGAATTTATCATATGCACGACCTACGTCTTGATAAGGTAATTCAGGATGATCGTGGGCTGGACGTTGTTGTGCGCACCGTCGCCTCCGACAGTAGATGTGTTTGGCGATGCGGTTCCACTGCCGGAGAAAGACATATCACTTTGAGAAGACGCAATAGTTGAGTTATACCGACCACCAGAAGTTGAAGTGCCTTGGGTGTAACCATCAACATGGAAGTGCGCTGGCATCTGAGCCGTAGTCAGCGTATGCGTCTCCGCGCCACCAGTTGCGCCCAACGTGTCGCCGTCGAGCCCACCAGACTGATTGGTCAGCCGGTTGGCCGAGGTGCCCCCCATGTCATCCTTACCGGCTACGGCACGGCCACGAAGATCAGGCAAGGCAAAGGTGGTCAATCCGTCACCAGCGCCATAGGTCGTTCCGAGGACGGCAAACAGCGCAACATAGGTCGAACGACTTACGGCCTGTCCATGGCACAGCAGCCAGCCAGACGGGGCCGTTGACCCGGCATAAGGCAACAGCGAGCCGGTAGGCGTCAGAGCCTCCTGCACTGACGCCGCGAGTTTGGCTGAAGTGACGGCACCATCGTCAATCTTGGCTGTCTCAACAGCGTCATCCGCAAGTTTTGCCGTAGTAACCGTACCGTCGCCGGGAGTAACGCTATCCCTGACATCGGCCAGCAAAGCCGCAGTCACCCGAAGCTCGATACGATCACCGGAGGAATAGGACCGCGCAACCGTATCGTCCTGACCGCGCACCACGGTAAGCGTGTCTACCGACCGCGCAGTGACCTTAACAACTTCCAGTTGGTTGGATGAGTTGATTAGCGTAGCATAGAAATAATCCGGGCTGGAAGTCGCGGGAAAACGCACCCCTGTACCTGCGGCCAGCGTAATAGTCGTCACTACGGCGTCGATACTCGATGCCAGCGTACTATAAGCGTTATTCTTTACGAGGACGCCCATATCGATCTCCGAAACCTTGTGTATGTTATACTAATATGCCCGGACATATCAAGCGGCTTCCCTCTCAGCAAGCACGTCCCAACAAGTATCAGCCGTGATATGCGCATAAGTCACAGAGGCTGACAGTATAACATAAGGAGCAACTGTTGCAACTATACCATGCACTTCGGTACTACCAAGAAGCACGCAAGGTGTGTTCAGAACCGGGGCAGTACCCGTTATAGAAACACTTTGGTCTTCCTGTACTATCGATAGGCTTGCTGAAGTGTATCCTGCTGTAGTGTAGATCGCGTAAGCGTCGTTAACAAAGTCTAGGGAAAATTCCTGCCACGTCCCTAGAGCAGAAACACTTTGGTCTTCCTGTACTATCGATAGGCTTGCCATGATAAATTTTATGCGTTACCGGCAGTTATAACAAACCCGGTAATAATGACCGGAGTACCGGACACAACGGTCGTGTCGCCCAAGATCATATCCCCACCGCCACCTGCAAGAGTTATAGAACCTTGCATATGACAAGTTACACCATCCGAAGCGTAGATACGGAAATGACCAGCAGTACCAGTCACGTCGGCAGAAACATCCTGCCACACACCAAGAAACGTCTTGCTACCGCCAGAAGCAGCGTCCATCCAGTCGGATGGCAAGTTGAGTGTCGCCAGAACTGTGCCACTATCGGCAGTAGCACAAGCATCCGGAGTCGCTCCGCTCCTGATCTTCAAGATCGCTGAAGTTCCGATTGTCGTTTCAAAAGCATCAAGTTGGGCATTACGGACTGCGACCGAATACTGAACTGTCATCACTTATCCCCTATTCAGAAGTCCGCACGGACTCGAAATTTCAAAACGTCGTAGACAGTATGTGTCGCCCCATTGAAGTCAACGACAATCTCTCCCTCGTACAGACCGGGGTCTACGTCGAGAATGCCACCCGAAAAATCAAACTGGACCACCCCATTGGCAGCGTCAGTCTTATTGCACAGTATGACCTGCGGTGTAGCTGTTGTACCTGCTGCCCGGAAGTTAATGGATACAGAAGTCGTTCCGGCAGACAGATTGAACGGACTGCCGGTCACCGCATCAGTCAATGTCAACGTAATGAGTGGTTTTGTATCACCCTGAACAACTTTGATCACTTCAGACATGCTATCACCTATGCAAATGGAGCCATACGCGCAGTCAAGGGTGCACGAGTAGCCCCAAGATTGGTCTTGGCACGGCGAAGCGCCGTCTTGTACGTGTACTGTTTGGCGTGATACGAAGCAAGATCGTAGTCTGTCCACGACTTATTGGGGAGTGTGTGTAAATGTTGAAGCACACCATGGGTAATAAGCATCTCGCACTCATCGAACGCCGTCTTGCTCATTCCTAGCGCGGTCGGTGTGGGCTTCAGCGCCAAGAACATCTTCGCGCTATACCTTCGCGAATTATCAGGTACTGGGGCGACAACAAAATGATCGGGATCAAACTGCCCGATGAAGCGTGGGGTAGACCGCTTGTTGATATCCTCAGACGGCCAGTCGGGGTACATACGGTGCAGGTCTTCCTGAACCGCCGGGTCCAACGTAGCCAAAAACTCAGTACCGGAATTGAGAGCAGCGTGAATTACAGCAACGACCTCGCTGTTCGCCGGGATATCATATTCATATTCATAAATACCGGGCGTCAGGATAATGGGGTCCTGCTCATAGCGCCACACCAACGTCTTCTCACAGACCTCGATGGCAATATCACGCACAAACTGCTCAATCGTGGGACGAGGACACCCCGGCACATTTGCAGCAATCTTGTTCTCAAGGGAGATGAACGTACGAGTATCCATCAGGGCAACTCCCTCTTATCCATGCCGCCGCTATCAAGATCGGTAAACAACCGGGTCTTATAGTTGGCTTCAAGGCTGGCTGAGAAGCTGTCAAAGAACATCTTTGCCCGTCCGGACGTGATGTGTTCGTTGTCAATGCTCTCGGCCAAGAACACAGTACCGTCCACCACGGTGGTGAAGTATGCGTCCGGAAGCAGGGCAACCGTGTCACCAACGGCGTAATCAGGAGGGGCCTTGGCGTACTCACCGACGAGAACCTGTGCAGCAGGAGCCTTTGGATAAATGAAAAACTTGTTGGGGTTACGTGGATGTCGCATCCAATTAACTGTGGGGCCAGCGGTGGCATCCACCCAGCCGGGATATGTTTGATCAATGGTCTGCCGGTTCGTCTCACGAACCGCAGCACCGCCCTGAACCCGGAACACCTCCATGAGGCGGATCGAATCGGAAGGCGCAGACTGAAGGACCTCACCGGTCACGCAGGAAATTGTACCGACGTAAGAAAAAAGGTCCGGGCGCACCAAAGAGATACGCTTCAGGGTCTGATTTACAAACCCCAAAAGCGCAGTATCCGAGAAACGCTGAAGGGACACATCAACATTTGTGTCCTGCAACAGCTTCCTGACCTCAACTATTACGTCGGCTGGCGTCATACCTGCGTCTTCCGCGTGAGTTCATCGTTGATATCAGCCATGGAATCGCTGACCGGCGGCTCCGGAATATCATCCGTAATCAGGCTGACCTTGGGCTTGCGGCCCTTTGCCGCCTTTGGGACAAAGTTCTCCGGGTACGCCTGCTCTTCCGTCACTTCCTCGACATTCGGGCTTTTAGCGATGTTCTCGTTCCAGCCGTAAATGGTGCCCTTGAGCTTATGACGCAGATACTTGGTCATATTACTTCCCTTTGTTCATCTTACCAAGTGTCATGGCAAGGCGGGCACGCTGCCCCATCTTGCCGGGTTTCTTCGCGGCTGCGGCCAGCGCAGCCTTGGGGATCGTCTCACCCTTCTTGACGCCCATTGCTTCGCGCAGGGCACCGGGCTTCTTGATCGCCCCCTTGATCCAGTTCTTTGCCATCATGTTATCCTATCTGAACTTCGCTGCCTTCTTGGCAATTTTATCTGGCTGACGCACAAACTGCTTGCCGCTCTTCATACCCTTGCGCTTCGCTGCGGTCGTAGCCGCATACTCTGCTGGGGATAATGCCTTAATGGCGGCTTCCGGTAAATATCTTTCTCCCGTCTTGGAAGACGGTTTACCAGACTTGGTACGCCACTTCTGGGCGGTCCAGTCCTTGAGGGATTTCTGGGGGGCCTTCACGATGTGTACCCCCCGCCTGCCGCCTTGTACTTCTTCGCCAGAAGCTGGGCCTTGCGGGCTGACCACTGGCCTGCCTTGGTGCCCTGCACCGCCGCACCCTTGATCTCGTTAAACAGGCGTTTGCGGAGAGCAGGTTTGGTGTAGTTCCCGGCCTCGTTGACCTTGGATTTGGTTTTCATCAGCAATTCCATGCTCTCAGGGATTTGTTGATGCGGGAGTTCGGGTCATTGGCCGTCTTGGCAGAAGTAAGCTTCTTCTTCATACCCTTCATCCGGGCGCAGAAGCTGTCGCGGCGCGGACCACCTTCGGGTTGTGGGGCCTTAAGTCCCGGCTTACCGGGGTTCGCAGCATTGTAAGATGCCCGCCCCTTGGCATTCAGACCGCCCTTGGGGTTCTTGCCTTCCTTGCGTTGCCATGCGGGAGTTTTTGCCATCAGACACCCCTGTAGAAAACAGTTACGACTGAGTGATCACCCGGAGTGACATAAATGCCGCTTTCAAAGAGTACACCGTCAAGAGGCATCTCCAACTCGAAGCTACCCTTGCCGTACAAATGCCACTCATAGGCGAATTCTCCGTTCGTGGGGGCGCGGTCAAGGTCATAAAAGTACGCGACGTTATCTTCATTCGCGGAATGAAAGGCAACAACCTTCAGGATCGCGGCCCGCGTAGGGATAATGAGCGCAGGAGCCGTACCCTGCCAAGCCTTGACGTGACCAGCCATCGAACCCTCCAAGGAGGTAAGGGGGCCGAAGCCCCCTCACTTGTTACGAGCAGTCAGCGACCAGCGCCCAGAGACGCATGACCGCCGCGTCGGCGGCGTTGAGGATTTTCACGTCGATGGTGTCAGCCGCCGAGTAATACTTGCCATTGGAATAACCAACGACAGTGTTCGGAGCAGCTTCGGCCAGCGCCAGAGCAGAGCAGTAGGAAGCCACCGCATTGGCATCAACACCGTCAAGGAAGCCGTCAACGTCGGAGCCATCGCCCACGTCAACGGTGAGCGTGCCGCCTTCAGCGGTCGTCACGTCCAGACCAACCCGCATGACCAGTGACTTGGCCGGGAGCGGAATAGCCTCGATAACGTCGTTGGACGTAAGCGCCGTCGCACCAGCGGCAAGACGAGCGGCGGTGATCTTGACGAAGTCGAGAACGACTTCCACACGGTGGATTTTGTGAAGCCCAGCGTTGTGGAAGCCAGCGGAACCCTTGTTGAAGCCAAGGGAGTCAGTGTACGTAGCCATGGAGTTATCTCCTCAGAGTGGTGTGGATGGGGGCTTGCGCCCCCACTGATTAGAGCGTGATAACGCCGGTAGCCAGAGCTTCGGGCTTGACGGTCTGGTAACCGTAGACCTGAAGGCCGCGCACGATGTTACCGAAGGTCGTCTCGGCACGAATCGTCTCCATCTCGGTCATCTGAGAGGCGAAGGTGAAGCCCATCTTGTGACCAGCGATCACACTGAACTTCTTGCTGCCGCCCGTGCCCGTGTAGGGCAGGTTGTGGCTCATGTAGACCGTGAAGCGGTCGATCATACCCAGACGCCCGTTGCGGAGGATCGAGGTGCCGTCACCGGTCAGCGAGGCATCGCGAAGGTCGGACTTCTTGATGTAACCAGCCGCCTTGGCGGGAATAACAACCCAGCGGTTGCCTTCCGGGCAGTTGGCTTCATCGAGGACAGTACCGAGGTCCACAAGGTAATCGAGGACGTTGGTCTTATCGACAGCCACCGGAGAACCATCCGTGCCGAGGTTGATGTCGGCAGAGATACGGCCAGCCGTAGAACCCTCGTTGGCAGCGGACACATCGGTGACAATTGCCGCCAGCACGCGCTGATCGATCTTGATCTTCATACGCTCGGAAGCGTCCTTAGACCAAGTGTCCATCAGGTTGATGTCGGACTGCACCTTATCCACATCGTCTTCGATGCAGGCAAAATACTCGCCCTTGTCGATGGTCAACTGGATTTTCGGCTTGTCCGGGTTCTCGACGGTCAGGGTCTGACCCTTGATGTAGTCGCGGATGGTGATCTCCGGGGTGGTACGGATGTTCACCGTATCGCCCATACGGCGGATTTCACCCTCGTAGTCCGTGTTGGCAATAGCCGACAGGACCGTTGCGTCATAGAAGTTCTGGATCAGCTTGCCTGACCAGATTTCCGGAATGAAGTTGCCCGAATAGTTCGGACGACCGGAGGTGACGGGATAAGACATGGAAGTCTCCTAGATTTAGCTTGCTTGCATGATACGACCTTCGCGCTGTGCAGCGAAGATATCGCGTTCAATACGGTCACGCTCAGTCTCCCGGCCCTTGTACTTACCGGCGCGGACATCATTGAAGAACTTCTTGATGTCATCCGGTGTATAGGACTTGGAGGTCTGACCAACAGGCGCACCGGAAGCTCCACGAGAACGTCCGGGGGCGATCTGCCGCTCCAACTCTGAAGCAGACCGATTAGGTTGAGCATTCGCTTGTGGCGCAAACTTGCCAGACGCCGCCGTGAAAGCGTTGAAGAACGCGGTAACACGGTTCACATCGAGATCGCGCTGGGCAATCTCAAGATGAGTCTGACGCGAAGTATTCGTCAGCGGATCGATTTCCAGCAACCAAGACTGGAAGTCCTGATCGTTGTTGATCTGCTGCCAGTTGGGCACACGCTGGGCAAGACTTGACCAGAACCGCTCTTCTGCCGACGCAGCCTGCTGCTGGGCAACACGCTGAACCTGCGGAATTACTGATCCTGATACGCTAGTCGTAAGATGCTGAATGGTGCTCTCCAACTGGGAAATCTTCCCCAGCAGCGAACCCACTTCCTCACGAGTAACCTTGCGCATCATGTCAATTGACTCGCCGTACTCGGCCACGTCATCGTCAGTCACGAGCTTCTGCCCGGACTGCGGGGCTGCTACGGGAGCAGCGGGCTGAGTATTCTGAAGCGAAGCCAAAAGCTGCTCCAACTGGGCGACACGGGTCTGCATATCCTTGTTAGCAGCCCTCAGTCGCGGTACTTCTGCGTTATACTGACCTTGAAGCGTACGCCAACGCTGGGCATACGTCTCCGAGTTCGGGTCTTCCTTGGTGCCCTGCTCATCTGCACCAGAGGATTGAACGGGTTTCTCCGCATCGTCAGCCTGAGAAGTCGAAGTATCCGAAGACACGGGTTCAGTAGCATCCGCCTCAGCGGTCTGCTCTCCCGAAATCTCCTTCATCTTCTCTTCCGCAGCTTCAATCTGCTTACGAACTTGTTCAGGCAGTGCCATTCATACGCTCCTATCCGGTATGCGTAGTGTTGGACGGCGAGCGTGTCTGCTTTGCCGCCAAATCAGGGGAATTGGTAGCCAACTTCACGAGTTCGGCTAATACCTGACAGCGCCCCTGTGACACTGCCGAGGTATTTCCTGCGTATGGAAGCTGTTCGAGTTCGTGGGCCTTCCACTCGGTCAGAAAGGTCAGTACCTGCGGGTACTGCCTCACGATGAGGGCCATGGCCTTCACTACCTCGTCAGTCGGACGGATCACTCCGCCCCTCCAGACGCATTGCTGGTCACGAGATTGGCCTGCTGCCCACCCTTGGGTGACCCGTCAGGCTGTGTCGGGACCGTTTTCATCCCTCTACCTTGCATCGCCTCGCCCGAAGGCTTGCGCTGCATAAGTGTCATGGTTTCCCGTGAGGGTATAATCTCATCCGTAGGCATTTGCAAGCTTTTTGCAACCTCACGGAGAAGCGCCGCACGCCCTTCCGGACCCATGAGTTCCATGTCGGCGGGGTTAGCCGTGGCATTCAGGAACTCGATGCGGCGCACGTTCATGGTTTCGCGGTTGGCGAGGTTGATGGCACCGCGCGGCAGGATTTGCAGATCGCCCTTGATGCTCTCATCCTCGTCATAACGCATGTTGTAGATGTACTGGCGCTCCACGACGGGCTTGATCACGTCGGAATCGATGTGCATGACCACCTGACGGATGCCCTTGCCTGCGCTCCCCATGAGCATGGAGAGGCCAGAGGACGTGCGGCCAGCGCCTTGGACGTTAAGATCACCGTAAAGATACGCCGGAATACCGGAATGTTCGTCAGCTAGGCGTGAAAATCTTTCGTAGACGCCCATGAGCGTCTGAGCATTTGCTTCAGGTTGCGTAAAACGCACCGCTGGTGCACTCGAACCAGTCGGATCGTTCGTGACCTGCCAAATCTTCCATGGGTAGATTTGCGTGATGTCCTCATTCGGCGGGATACGCTCCAGATTTACCTCAACCTGCGGTCCAGACGAGATACCCATGTTGTTCACAAGGGCACGAGCCGCTGCGTTACACACGTTTTGCAGGTCTTCGATGATCTCGGGGATACCTTTACCCCAAAATGCGCCCGGACACTTGATGAAGGAGGTCTTGGCGTAGGGTTTTTCACCCAGCGGATCGTAGTTAAGGACTGCCTTCAGGACGAAATTACCGCAAACCCACACATTTGCATCGTATTCAAGCGCCGCATCGGGTACTTCGTCTTCAGACATACCCCACTCGCGCAGCATCGCACCGGAAATCTTGCCCCAGAACTCAAGTGCGTCGAAAATCTGCGTCGGGCGCATCTCGGTGTAATACTTGCGCTCCTCTTCCTCCTTGATCAACTCGATATCTTGGTTGATCCAAGAGCTTCCGTTGCCCTCTTCGAGCAGTTTGCGGATAGCCTGATCGTCATAACCCGGCATTCCGATGAGGTCGGCCAGCATCGTACGTGTCAAGGGGTGGTGCTGGAAACAATACCCGTCCTGAATGTTGGTAATCCCCGGCTCCGGGTAGAAATTGAACGGGTCAACGCGCTCGTATTCAGGCGCAATCCGGTCAACCGGAATAGCCATCGTGCGCCCACTGGCGTCCTGTTCCCAACCGAGAGTGCGCTGACGGCGTACAACCGGACCCTTGAGGATAGCGGCGGGGTAGGTGACGAGGTCGGTAATGAAATCATTGAAGCAGTCGGCCCAGCCACCCTGCGCGAACTGGTCGGAAATCTTGTGTTTCATCTTGTCGGCGCGGTTTTGCGCCGCCTGAAGCAGCTTGAAGCGGTATTCCTGCGCGACGGCTTCCTTGGCTTCGGCCATCTCGTGGGGCGTCATGGCGCGAAGCTCCTCTTGGAGCAAGCGTGCAACCATATCGGCAAAGGCGTTCCGGAGGTCCTGTAACTGCGCAGGTGACAGATCAGGGATAGGCGTAGGCTGAATGTCCCACGGAGGCGTACCGGTATCGAGCAGGATATCGCGCAGCCAACTTTCCGCCGCGCGGCATTTGACCTCAGTGATCATCATGTAGACTTCGGAACCGCCCTGACGATGGATCGCCGCCAGCTTTTCCGGCTCGTACTCACCGTTGCGCTGCCGCATGGCGCGAAGCATGATGTCTTCAATAGGCTTCTTGGCAATTTTCGCAGCGTCCCAGCACTCGCGCAGATACCCCACGATACCCAGCATGAGTTCAGAGGATTGCCGAGCCTGAAGTTCACGATCAGCCTGCTCACGCTCCTGCCGCGCAAGTTCGTCGTTCGAGACTACACGGAATATGCTCAGTCCAACAGCCATGGATCACTCTATATCAGGTTCAACCGCAGGTGTCCAATACCTCATCCCGCCAGCCCAGATGCGCCGGGGGTTGTCCACGGTGGTGTGGTCCACCCATTCGACGCCAGCGCCACCTTGAGCCAGTACGGCGAGGTCGTGGCCTTGCTGGACGTAACCGTCGGGGAGTGGATCAGGAAGCGGCCCTGCGATCTGGGTGACCCTGACGTTGACATGGTGCCGATCATCCATCACCGCAGGAGTG
>Ga0099848_1000699_pt1 | contig 15674 bp, 7 predicted proteins | sample CB_VirMetaG_3_FD_78179 | JGI IMG/M metagenome (GOLD analysis project Ga0099848, IMG submission 78179) | Freshwater to marine saline gradient viral communities from Chesapeake Bay - CB_1508_1S Viral MetaG | ecosystem: Environmental > Aquatic > Marine > Coastal | place: USA: Chesapeake Bay...
AAGTTTCTATACCAATAGGTACACAGTAACAAGGAGGGTAAGACGGAGGATCTCCCTCTGCAGGAGGACAATACTCACCATAAAGTACACGGGTTGGTGCGGGTCCTGGAATAGAACTATGGGTAAATTGATAGTTATAATTTCCCCCATCTATATTGTAAACATAGAAGATATTCGTCCCTGATATATTGGAGTTGAAATAACTACCTTTTGAATAAGGGGTGCCTCCTGGATCTGGACTCATATCCGAACAGGTAGGAATGCTAAATCCGAAACCCTGAGTCCAAGAAGCAGAAGTTGAATGAGTTATTTTTAAACTCACTAGTTTATTAACATAATTTCTTAGATTAAGAGTAATCTCATTTTGCCCTGTTTTGGAGATCTGTAATCCATCTGAGGATGAAATACCACTAGGAGGCGAGCCACAAGATGGTGGGACAGGTTGCGACCAAGGGCCTGGAGGACAACCATTAGTATTATCTATAGTTGTACTAGAACCACCTGGAGGAGGTTCAGATATAACAGGTGCGTCGGTGAATGGAACAGGATTAGAAAACGTAAGTGTTACTGTGGCGTTTGCATCATTACCGTCACCATCTTTAAATATTAGTTTTCTATCATTTGCTTTTGATAAATTTAATGGGGTACCTTGTGATGAGTAACTAACTCCTATTGTAGTAGAACTATTTTTTTGACCAGAAAGAGTAAATGAACGATCAGCATTACCAGACTGATTACTATCGCTTCTCGACCATTCTACGGTTCTATTATTTGCGGATAATGATAGACTCTTTAATGCAAGACCATACGTATATGCATCATCATTCCAGCTGATATTAAGAGTAATATTTACGGACTCAATGCCAGGTTCGATTTTGATCGAGCCATCTCCTGTGAACTTTGCAGACATTTATCACTTCTCCTCGAGTTTCTTAACGCGATCTGATAGTTCTTTGATTGCCTCAATAAGCATTGGTACTAAGGACTGATAAGACACCTTATACATGTCTGTTATCTTGTCATGGAGGACTACCTCAGGGACAACATCCTTTACCTCTTGGGCGATAAGTCCGAGATGAGGTACTCCTGGATCGCTCTTAAGCTCATAGGAAACGCCACGAAGGCCCTCGATCTTGCTTAGCGAATTGTCAATCGAGAGAACATTTTGCTTTAACCTAATATCGGAGAAGGCGCAAATATCAGCGATAGCAGTAACACTATTGAAAGTTACATTAGCATCGGTTGCGACATCTTGGCCAATAGATACCGCGTAGGTATTGAAGTCATCGGCTTCATCTTCTGTTCCAGCATTGTTGGGTGTAACCTGGACAGTTACGCCAGTACCTGCACTAATAAATCCAGAAAGTCTAGTGTCTAGTTCTTGAGCCAGTTGGAGAGCTGATACAACAACCTTGTCGGAAACACCTTTAAGTCCGATAAGGTTTCTAGCGCCTTCGATGTCCTCACGCTTAGCTAATTGGACAAGACCAGCAAAGTCGGTTGTGCCATAGGACTTAGAACCATCTCCAGCAGTAATAGGACCGACATTGGATACGATTTCAGTGTTCTTGTTGAGGATGATTTGGGTTCCGTCTTGGAAGATGATTTTGCTATCATCTCCCATAAGGAGGGTATTCTTAACAATAACATTGTTAAGGACCTGGTTAGTTACATTACCCGGCTCTGTATCAGCCTTGAGTGGGATCGCAAATTGTTCACCAGAACGAAGATCGAATACAGTAGTACCAATATAGTAACTACCCTCTTCGTTCATACCAGTGGCATATACCCTACCACCGTTCTCTTCAACAATGATCTTACCTAAAGCAAACTCGGCCTCTAGAGGATCACCTTGGAAAGTTGGGAAGGCGGTGTCATAGTTGAGATAACCCGTCCATTCCCAAGTGTGACCAGAAGCTCTGATAACAGACGGACGACGAAGATTGATTAAGATACCGATATCGGTGCTATTTGCACGGAGTTTGATGTTGAATCTCTCAGTCGATGGGATTACATCTCTTTCAAAGAAAACGCCTGGACGCTCTTGGAGTTGTTGTAAAGCGATTTTAGTGATAGAATCCGCAGGGTCTTCAGTGAGCTCAGGCTCATCAAGATCAACAGAGGGGAATACATCTCCACTAAATACCTGACGGGCAGTTGTGCCTGTGGTGAGATACGTAATAAACTTATCTTGGTCGAGGGGTGAATTTGTACCAGGTCTGAATATCTCGTTATAAGTACGGATCTGAGTAATTGTGAGCGGATCTTCGATTAAATCTGCCGAGCCATTAAGCGGGAAGCCAGCAGAAGAAGTTTGCTTCTCCAGTACGTAATATGGTTGAGGACGACGGATACCGAGTGTCTTATCAAATCCAGTAAGAATCACTCTGTAGACGCGATCATCATTCTTTCTAGAGTCGATACCACGAATGATCTTGATGGCTGAGCGATCGAAGATAAAATCGATGTCGCGAAGCGCAACGTTAGGAGCGGTGCCAGGAGCGAGTTTGAAACGGAATGCATAATCAAGTCGCTTGAGGAGGTATCCATCTTCGTCACCGTCTACAGTCTCCTCGACAATGTCATTCGTCTTAACGGTGAAATACCAAGAATTAAGGGTTTCATCCCAGGCGAATACCTTCGATCTATCATCTAGCTTTTCAAATCCTGGAGTTGCCGATGTGGAAATTTGGATTTCACCGGAGTAGACAATAGAATTACCATCTTCATCAAAACCATTGATATAAAGCCTTCTTCTGTTTACAAAGCTTGTACCACCCGCGTGAATGTATTGCCCATCGAGATTCTTTTTGGTATAAGAAAACTGACCAAATGCGGCAATATCTGCAGATGGAGGATTCTCCAGAGCGAAAGGATTCGCATTATCTGCATTATCAAAATATACTCTGAGGATGCTAGGGGCGTTAAATCCAATAGCGTTGGCTAGGATATAAGCCTCAGTTTTTTCGTAGTTAATAACCAAGCTAGTGTTGATTTCTGTATCAACAAGAGTTGGTTGGCGATCCTTAAAGCAATTACCGTCATCAATGATATTACCTTGGAGATCTTTCTTGCAACCATATCTTAATGGAAGGGGCGGGATTACTTGGGCAAGTCTTGTGCCTGTATATCCTGGACCTGGGATGCCTTCATCCTGGCTAAATGGCCTTGCCTTATATCCAATACCTCTTAGCGAAATGTCACCAAAGTCAGAGCAGGAGTTGGTGATAGAAAGATCCGCACCACCATCAGAAATAAAGTGATCAGAGTTACCAATAACGAAGCAAGACACAATCTGAATTGTGGCATCATTACTTCCTCTGAATCCCCAGTGACGATACTTGAAGCGGTCATTGGGGCTTACGCGATATTGCTTACCTTGACCAGTTTCTTTGTTAGTAGGGGGATCGAGGTAATAACCTTGATCATTGAAGCAATTAGGGTCAGTTTGTAGTGATACCTGGGTGTAGTTAGCAGTCACCATCGACTTGAAGCCGGAGACCAGAGCACCATCAACCCACATACCATTAAGGCCAAAGATCGATCTCACCGAGCAATTGAAGACATATGGTGAGGAGGATCTTGTTGAGTTAATATCAGGTAGATCGAAAAGTTGATTACCTGAAGAATCCTTGCGGATAAGGCGTGTGGGACCAGGATAGACAACAGATGTCAGATCTCTGGAGTCAGCTCCAGGGAGTCCTGTTTGGTTCTCCTCTAAGTCAGACTGACGTAGGTTTTTAGAGGAAGCGATAGGAGCAACGATTGTTGTCTCTGCGCGGATAGGCTCAAGACCTTCACTACCCCAGCCGTCGAATGCGTTAAAGAGAGAATTGAGTTTGGAGTAGTAGGATACCTCATCCCCTGAGCCAAAAATCTCAGCTTCAGAAGCAAATGTAACGGAGGTAACAGTGTTATGTGTCCTTGCGTATTGAGGATTATCAGTAAAAGTTAAGAGTGAAATGTATGTACCACCAGTCACCTTGAAGATTGCGCTTCTCTTTGTCTGAGGCTCAATCTCCGTAGGAGTCAACTCGGGCACATACATCGGACGAACGCGAACCTTACGAAGATCCACGCCATCAACCGAGATACCTCTGGGTACGACCAGACCACCGGTGGATGGGTTGACTACTGAGAGGTTGTCGTAGTATAACTCGTCGTTAAAGGCAAATGTTCCTCTTACGTACTCAAGGGTAATTGTCCAGATAGAAGAGCTAAGCGTCTGCTTTTCTACCTTAACTACATTACCAACACCACCGCTTTGGGAGTAAAGGATTCTTCCGAGATTAAGTGACTTAGGTGGTTGGGTGAGTGTAGGGTCAAGGGCATCGATGTCAATTCGAATCGATCTATCCGCCTCAATAACTTGAAGAATAGTAAAGCCAGTGAACACTCTCTGGATCAAACCACTATTTGATGAGAGGGAGGGAACACTACTTACGCCTGGTGAGTTGTCTACGTAGTAATCGCCTGGAGCTAACTCGATCATCACACGATCATAACGATCATTATACTGACCAGCTCTGCGGCTTTCTCTTACGGCCTCGATAAGAGCTCTCTCAATTGTTCTAAAGGGCCTTGCATCATCAAAACCGTTATTGGTTAGTGAGTCATCGCCAACTGCGGGGTCGACGTAGATGATGTTCTTAACAGATGCGGCTGAAATAGCAGCAGTAGAATCCTTAGAACAACGAGGAGCGTTATTGATGGAGATAAGTCCACCCTCACCATTAGCATAAATGGCTACTTTAGGATAGTACTCTTTATAACATTTCTGAGTAGATGCCTCGTATCTATACACACCATCTGGGGTGTTGGGGAAGGTTACTGGAACGATCTCGCCATCTGGGCATTCTGTTGCTAGGCGTTGACCAATAAATTCCTTACCACCACAACTTAGGAACGTTCCAAGAACAGGGTTGCAATCACCACCGGGTGTTTCTTCAAACTTCCATTCGGAGGTGGCTTCGTGGTAGAAAAGTTCTAAGTGAGCATCGCGGATATTAACAATCCAGTCATCCACGGAGCCATTGATCTTTGTATCTCCGCCTGGACGGATGACAACTGGGAATCTGTCAAACGTCCCAGAAATGTCAACAATTGCAATACGATCAGAATCTGTAGGTCCTGAAGGCAGAGAGACGATCAACGAACCATTGGAGGTATCGGCAATAACTCTCTCCCAAGCCCGGGCAACATAAGAATCTTCTTTGATCTCTGTGTTGCGTAATGTGCGTGGGTAGGTGTTAAGATTACCAATATATAGTGATGGGCGAAGGTCTATGTAGCCAGCTCCGGCAACATCTCCGTCCTCATTAGTTGCTAAAGACGCCCCGTCTCCGGCAAAGGTTAATTTAGCAAGGGGGATGTGAGGTTCGGATACTGATGGTAAAGACGATCCGATTGAGATTCTTACGCTCTCATTTGCAGTAATATTGTCCCTTGCGCCCTGCTCTGAAATATATAAGTAGTTTACTTCGACGCCGCTCAATAACTGAACGAACTGAACTCCCCAAGAAATTGGTTGGCCATCTGAAAGAATAATGCTACCGGCCTCAACCCAAACACCATATACACCGCTACCCGCCGAGGTTTCAATAAGAGCTGGAGGGCCCCATACCTTAGCGCCGGTGGTAGGATCGTAAGAGTTTAGAACAACGCCGTCATGGGCAAGTCTACCAATCGCGGTTTCATTATCTTCTCTAGGATCAGCAACTTCCCAGTCTTTTAAGGAATCTCTTTGACCGACTGACCAACCGGCATGCTCGGAGTCTGTAGGCTCGGAGTAAAAGTCAGCGCGTCCTGTAGTAGCAGAAAAGTTTGTACCTTTCTGTACCTCATTGAGATATTCTTTGGTTACAATTGTTCCATTCTGGAACTGGATCTTATCTAACATGGTTAGGGGCGTAAATTAAGAATTAGAGTTAACCCAGAGAACTCTTCCCATCCAATAAGAACTTGGACCAAAAGAGCTTAATTCTACCAAGATGATTCTTCCTTGGGCTTTGTAAAAATCAATAGGATTATTTGCCGTTAAATTTAAAACCTCATCTCCTCCACCCCAGGTAAAACCTGCTGAGTAGGCTTTCCAAATTGAATCACTACCCCAGTTAACGGGATAATCAAAATATGTTGAGAAGTTCTCTAATGGGATCTGAGGAAAACGGAGAAGAAGTCTCTGTTCTCTATAGTATCCAGGAGGGATGTCTAACGGATTCGTATTCGAGATGGGTAAATTATCTGGAGATGTTACATCTATTTCTAGATAATTTGATGTAATAAGTGGACCAATTGGGTGATTTTTAACCGCGCCTCCAAGTTCCACTGGAGTGGAGATTGAATCTCCAGCCCAAATTCTTCCATCAGCAACATTTACACAAATTTCGCCCTCGTCAAGATCACCAATAAATGGTTCCTCGCCTGGAAGTAAAGTTGTTAGTTGTTGAAATGTTGCCTCAGCCATCAGCAATACGAGGTTTGTCTGATAATCTTTAATCTAGTTACTCGGGTTTAAATTATAATAGAGCAAAGGAATTTGGCCTTGAAAACAGGGTATATTACTGACGATTTTAGTACGCTGAGTGGGCTCGCCTCAGTGGCATATGGTAATACCGATCTTTTTAGAGAAGTACAAAACCAAATAATAAATAATTCCCCCACAAAAGTTTTTGATTCTCAAAGACCTTCTGATGTTTTTCAAAGTTTTTTAGTTTCAAAAGATTATTTTTTTGAATTGATCACAAGTTCACTATTGAATCAATATCAGCAGAATGAATTTTTCGCTGATTATATCGATGAAATATTTGGGGCTGATTGGGCTATAAAATTTTCTGAAGATTTATCAAAAGAATTTTTTCTTGAGATAGATGCTGATAGCCAATACGGTAAAGGAATAGAAGATTTTCTTTCTAAAGCCTTTAACAGATTATTTGTAGGATACGAAGATATACCTTCTTTAGTTGAAGAAGTTGTATTCTCTATAGATTCTGATCATATGCTAACATCAGATGTATCCTTTATCACAAAAATAGCCGCTAATAATCCAAAAAATAAAATAAGTATTCCACCTTCAAATACTACAATTTCACTTTCTCAGAATATTGACTTAGATAAAGACCATAGAGGTATATCTTTTGCAACTGGATACATTTCTCCCCAGAGTTATTATTCTGATATAGCATACCCTGGATTTGAATCTACTTCATCAACAACACCAGTTACATTTAAAGACTCGGTTCTTGACGGATATGTTGGATATCCAGCAAATATCTTACTTGAATCGATATTCAATCCCTCAGGTGCTGAATCATTGAGGGATATTCCTTCCGCTATTACATCTATATTATCCGGTTCTGATATTTGGAATAGTACATCGGTACTTGGGGATCTAGCAAATATTCCGGGCCTTTCTCAAAGTGATCGGGATATTTATGAAATAAGTCTTATTGGCCCTAGGATTAATAATTTTTTAACTTTTGATCCTTCCACTATGTCAAATGGTGATTATTTCGACGTATCAAATCTTCCTAAGATTTTAAATTCTGATAAAGAAGATGGATTGCCTATGTCTTCTCGTAATTTTTCTAATACATTCTAATGGCTAATATCTACGGTCCTATACTACCACTCCAACTCGATAGTAGAAATACTTCGGCGTTGGTACGTGCCATTCAAACAAGAATAAATCTTGAATCTGGAGGAGAACTAAATGATTTTACTCCGGCTTCTCCTTTAGCGGCAATTAGTGAAGGTCAAGCATTTGCTCAATCAGAACTTTTATATTATCTTAACAATCTCCCCGAAGCATTTAGTCTTCAATGGTTAAGACAATTAGGAATCCAAAGAAGAATTGGTGCTAGAGCTTTAGTAGATATAACCTTTTATAAAGTTCCTGGGTATAATAGAGTTGTTATTATACCTTCTGGGACAAGAGTGTATGCAAATAATGGCTTGGCCTATCTTCTCCTTGAGGAAGTAAGAATTCTTGAATCAGAAGATTCTATTACAGCGATCTGCCGCTCTGAAAAATGGGGCTCTATATATAATGTTGGGGAAGGAGAGATTAATAAGATTGAACGCAGTTTTGTAGGGCTCGATTTTTTACGTAATAACTCATCGGCCACTGGTGGCAAGGATCTTGAGTCTGTCAATGCCATGAAGCGAAGAGCTTTCGAAGTATTAAGTAGAAGAAATTTAACAACTGCTTTGGATTTTGAAAACGAAGTATCTACACTTGCTCCAGAAGCCTCATTGATTAAAGTACTCACCTATGAAGAAAGATATCAATTATCTTCGGCGTTTTCTGGCAATATTCTAATCTGTGCTGGGGATGAAAATGGTAGAGAATTGTCGGAAACGACGCTCCAATATATTATCGAGTCGGTGAAAAATAGAGTTGTTCTTGGCACTAACATCTCAATATTACCACCGGAAATTATTCCAGTGGATCTTGTTCTAGAAGTTTATTATGATCCCAATGAAATCTCAGGTAATATAGACTCTAGATCAAATGAGATTCTTACAACTTTGCAGGAATATATCAATCCAATTAATCTCCCACTTGGATCTAGTTTATCGTACCAAAACATTTTAAGAAAACTTTATGAGTTTTCATTTGTTAAAACAATAAATACTTTAGATATTAAGTTGATGCTAAAAAATCCTTCAGTGTTAGAAGGTCTTTGTGCAGGATTTGCTGGGGAAGAATCTGAAACGCTTAATAAATGTCTTTACTCATATATAGATATTGTAAACTCAGATAATGAAATATATAATGCTACATCCGGTATCGTCTCTTATAAATTATACAACTTACAAATAAGTTTCACATCAATTAATGATTTTAGCCCAATTACATATACATACACTGATCTATATACGCTATGAACTTATCAACCTGGGATAGCATAAAACCAAGAAAGAAAAATCCCTCTCTTTCTTCAGGTCATCTCATCCTGGAGTTTGATAGGACAAAGAAACAAAAAATATTTGCCCATAAATTAGGTAATATTGTCTTCGAATCAAAAGATCTAAATACACCAAGAGATGAAGTAATATCAATCCAGAAGGGTAATTTAACTCTTAATGGATTTGTATATAAAAATATTGGCCATACATATTCTGATACGGAAGTAACATCAGAAGACGCAACTCTAGGGGGATTTCCTATCTATGCTCATGGGCATCCGCTTGGTGGTACAGAGCATGGAGGGATGGAAAGTTGCGCGAGAGTAGGATTGGTATGTAAAGATGGAGAAGGGGAGAATACCCTTTGTAATCCTGGTAAATGTGTTATTGGTACATTGAGCCACGTAAGAAATAAAAAGTGGAAGTATCAGTCAAGTAAAACATATAACTCCAACGCTCCACTTATTTACTATTTAAATGCAGAGAGAGAGGTATCACTTCACTCTGTACTTAGAGGTAAAGCAATAACTTTTACAGAGTCTGGGCCATTAACTCTAGATATCGATGCCCCAGCATCTAAATATTCAAAGATTTACCTCCCTCCAAAATATTATTTTTCAGAGGATTTTATTGATCAGGCGATAAAAGTAATTGATGAAAGATTAGATGCAATAAATAATCCCCCTAAGACTAATGTAATAGGCCTTGAGAATAGAAGAGATAGATTTATCTCGTCATTCATAACTCTTCTTTATCCTAAGAAATCAGATGGGTATATTTCCTTAGTACTCTATGAAGATGGGGTTAGAGAGGAAGTAAAAAATGAGATGCTTCAGGTATTCTCTACTCTTCCCACTGAGTGGTATGAGCAATGCGCCTTAATCATTGAGGATGAATACTTCTATAGAGGGGCAAGAGTTCATAATAATTTTAAATTTCTTATCGCAGTATATAATAGGATAAAAGACCTATTTAATAATATAGTCCAAGTAACAAAAAGCTCCTTAAAGAGAGGGTCTCTAGAGTATTCAAAGGGAGATATAGCACGTCCTGTATATTCTAGATTACCCGGCATCTCAGAAGCTTATCGCTCAGATCCACTTTTCTCTGAAAAAGAATCTCCTGCTCAGTGGTTAACTAGTGGTGTCGATGAGTTTCTCTCTGCAAAGAAAGATCAAATTTCATCCTTTTATCAAAACTATCTAGACCTTGAAACTTGTTCGCCATTAGTCCTTGATTGGTTGGCGCAACATGTGGGTCTATTTGGGGATCTATGGGACGATAGGTGGGAAAGAAAGATTAAAGTGGCAATGATCGAGAATGCCTTTGGTTGGTATGATCGTGAAAAGACATTCACAGTTCCAGGAGTTGGTGAAGTCAAAACTCCAAAAGGCGAGGCACTTAATAAATTTCCATTCACTACAAATCAACTTTGGACTGCTAATGAAACTGAAGATAATAGCAATAGAATTAAATTAGATGAGATAAATTCCGTTACTTATTCATTAAATACATTAACATCACAATACTTACATAAAGAAAAAGTATATGATAATGTATCCAAGATTTTATCTACGCTTCCCACTAACTCTATTAAAATTTACGATGGCAAGTGGAATGGATTAATGGAGTCGAAGGGAAGCATCCTGTCTTTTGCATTCCTCTCTTCTATTTTTGATTTAAAATCTCACACAGAAAATGAAATAGAAATAAAATCTATTTCTACTCTTGTAGAAGAAAATGGTTCCTCTTTTGAGGTTTTAATTAGAAAACCTAAAAATGGCCTCAGAAATGCAGAGATAGATGCACCTCCTCTTTGGCCATATAAATCAGAAATACTTCAAGTGGGAGGAGATAGTGATTTAGCAATAAATAACTTCTCTAATCAGATAGTTGCAGGGATCTCCAGAGTAACTTCTGTAGAAGATAGTAAGAATGTATTCTTTAGATTACCTTACTATTATAATAGAAATGGTAAATCCTGGGATAGAGTAAATTATATTTCTAAGAATTGGTTATCAGATACGTTAAATAAACGTGTTCAATACGCCTATCTTTCCGCGGATTTATGGGCTGTGGGTGATGGTTTCTTTGAACCAGAAATAATAAGAGAAGGCTGATTTAAATGGGATTTTTTGACGATTTACAGACAATGAAGGAGATTAGTCTTCGTACCTCGGAGACTATCGGCGGGCCTTTTGGTGATCCTTTCAATGAGATTGGGACAATTATTTCTGTTTCAGATCCTAAGGGACTGGGGAGGGTAAAGGTACTCTCTTCGGGTATTGAGAGCGATTGGGTGTACGTCCAAGGTAGTCACAAAGGGCAATTAAGTTCACAATACATCGGGGCTCCATGCCTTCTTTCTAAGGCGGGTGGTAATACCAATGATGCGTTTGTAAGTCAGATATTTAATAAAGATCCAAGGGGGAATGGTGTTGGTACACCTATCCAACTCACGGTGTTAGGTGAGCAGATGGAGGCAGGGAATATTGCCTCCGATCCAGGCATGAGGTGTAACGAAAATAACTCCGGTAGGGTATACCTTCTTGAGAATGAAGTAAGTCAGGATGTTGTTGTTTGTCTCCGACGAAATAACACGCAAGAAGGCGGGGATCCTGTATATGCTTGGAAATCCCTAACCCACGGCAAACTCGTTGAGAAAGGATTTGACCCTGGAATTGCACAATCTCCAGAGAATACGGATCTCTCCAAAAAATCTGGAATGCCAAAATGCTCCCAGGCTCTTGAGGGGGAGATAAGAGAATTTGCTGAGGATAGGAAGTTTCGCTCAACAATGCTAATGTGTCGGAGGGATGAGAATGGTGATTTCTCATGGAGCCCGGTATCTTCCCCACCATTAGTATTCCGAACTACGCTCCCTTCTTGTACGGAAAAGAACCACGGGATGGAGGCAATTATCGATCCTGGTGATAACTCTGAGTTAGCAATTTGCCTTCGCTACCAAGGTCAGATGAAATGGGTCCATCCTGGTACCCGAAGACCGGTGCAGTTTTATCCAGGCGAGAAGCCAATGTCCAGAAAGGACTTTTTGGCATCTAAAAAACCTATGGAGGCCTTGGCGCAGAACGCCTCACCATCCTCCCAAGACTTTGTTGGCAAGGCTGGATCTGCGATCTTAAAAGCCGCAGGTGGAGCTATAGCGCCAATTGCCTCAGATCCAGCTCTCAAGGCGGCAATGATCGCAGCTAATGCCCTCCCAGGTCAATTTAATGGCGCAGATATGCTTAGCAATCTCGCCAAGATTGCCATCGCCAATAACTCAAATCAATCTATCGATGCTCTAACCTCCCAAATTACTAATGCCATCAATAGAGGCGGAATAATTGATGACGAATTAGCAGCGGTTCTTCGCACTGCTGGAGGAGCCGGTGATGTTTTAGCCCGAGGTATACAGAATAATACCCTCGACTCTGCTCTGCAGATCATTGGTAAGAACTCTCTCAACCAAGCGTTCAATGGCTTACCCTCTCAGGTGGCTGGGGTGTACTCTGCTTACATGGCTGGAGGTGCACTAGGGGCAATTGATAGCGCAGCAATGCTTGGCCTCTCCCAACTCCCTCCAGAGGTGGCACAATTTGTCTCGCCGGTATGGGATATTGGTAAGGACATACTAAATGGCCAGCCTCTCTCTATCAATAATGTCATTGGTAGTGCGGTAGGAGCACTAGATCTTTCACTTCCCGACTCCATCAACCAGATAATTTCTACAGCTGGCGGGATCGGAGGGATTAGTGATATTGTCTCTGGGGATATTATTGGGAAGCTCTCTGGAGGGGATTTTGGTGAGATTGCTCAGATGGCCACTAATTTTGCAAACTTACCTGGTATTCCCAATCTTGGTGGTCTTCAAGGTGTCCCTCAATTGGCCACTTCAGCTCTCCAACTTGTTGGACTCGGAGGACAATTTACCTCATTTTTAGGACCTGCGGGTCTTGGGCTAAGCGCATTCTCTGCCCTTACGGGAATCAATCCTGTCTCTTCGATACTAGGTGGAATACCTGGTCTTGGTGGATTATTCGGTGGTGGGGGTTTAGATTGTCCCTGCGATCCTAAATGTAGAAAGACAGAACACGGGGTAGATTCAGATGGGAATAGGCTTTTGGATCCTTGTGGTAATGTTCTAAAGAGTGGACATAGTTCCTATTCACCGAGTGGTAATCCTATTGATAATAATAATAACCCAATCACCGACTTTCTTCCCACTCAGTTGGGTGAGGAATTATGCGTTAAGAATCCTTTTGACCTAACAAAAATTCTTAAGGCAGTAAGCAGATTAAGAGACCTTGCCGATAGAATGGAAGGGGCCAAGAACGCAGACTTCCCCGAATTATTTAGTGAATTAATTTATTCTTTAGAGGCCATTGAGAAGGCCCTCAAACAAGCTGATAATAATATCTCAAAGGTAGAATCTATTGAGAGGAAGCTTATCGATGCTCAATATCGAACTATGAGAAAGTTCTTCTCATCGAGCTTCTCTTACTTCCCCTTGGCGATGAAGGACATGACGGAACATGCAAAAGCAATTACCGATCTTTATCAGTATGTAAAACGTTTAGACTCAGCAAAAGATGGGCCAAGAATCGGAGCAGTTCCCACCCCCGCTATCATCCTAACCAAGAAGAACATCAAGCAGATTCCAAAACTAAGCAAAAAGTCTCGGGCTGAAGCAGCGTTGACAATTAATAAGGCACTCAAACCTGCTCATAAGGAGTGGAAACAACTCTCTCCAGGCGAGGGACTTTTAGAAGCAGCGGATATTATCCTCGGTCTCTTTAACCCCGATGTCCCGATTAACTTTGATGGGTGCAAGACAACCAATAACAAAGATAAAGTGCTTAAAGACTCTTTAGAATCCAAAATAAACTCACCAGAGCCACCCGACCCATCATCTCTGTTAGGCAACTCTCTACCCACCAAGTATTTCGATCTGCCAAACTCTGACCTATCACCAAACGACCAACAACAAATCTCATCACTATTAGATCAAATAGATTATGAACAAGGCAGAAGCCGCGAAGGAAAGGCAGATTGTTAAGGAGATGGAGGAGAACATCTCCTCTCTTTCTCCGTCTGATAAGCAAGAACTCCTGCGACTAAAATGCCGGACGGACTTCTTAACCTACGCAAGATTTATCACATCAGAAGTTCCTATTGCTGGAAAGTTTCAACCATTCCATGTCCACGAAGTAATTGGTAATTTTCTACAAAAAATTGGGGACGGGGATAAAGATTATAAACAAAGTGCTATTTCCCTACCCCCCAGAACAGGAAAGTCTTTGCTTATCTCCAAGGTCTTTCCATCATGGCAAATGGGCCGAAGCCCTACCGCCCAGTTCATTATGAGTTCTTATGCCCTTCAACTCACCAATGAGAACTCTAGGGCTGTTATTGAGTATATCTCCCATGAGAGTTTTGCGTGGCTCTTTCCTGAATGCGAAGTAGATAGAGATAAGTCAAATCTTAGTGCTATTAGAAATAACAATGGTGGCTTGATTAAGATGGCATCGGCCGGTGGTAACGTTACTGGTTTTGGTTTTGGCGTTATTGACGATAGCGAACTCCCTGGAGTGGGCATCTTGGACGACCTTCTCGCTGATGGTAATTCACCCACCGTCATGGAGAGTACCTTTGCTTGGACTCAGGCTCAGTTCTTGACCCGTGGTCTTCCAAACCACGGAATTATTTCCATGGGAACTCGCTTCCATGTCGATGATGTAATTGGTAGGTTGCTTAAGGCCGACCCCGAAGGCTGGAAGGAGCTCAATGTACCTGCTCTGTGTACAGACGAAGAGAATGATGTTCTTGGTAGGAAGTTAGGACAATCTCATTGGCCAGAATTCTTCCCTGTAGAAAACCTTGAGGCTATTAAAAAGTCCATTGGCGATAGAGATTTTAATTCCTTGTACCAAGGAAGACCTGCGGGTGAACAGGGTGCAATCTTTAAGGAACCTTGGTTTGATTATCATTCTAAGAATAAAAGTAAGTATTCATATATCTACGCCACTATCGACACCGCTTATAAGGCCGATAGGATGAATGATTATACCGCAATTTGTATCTGGGGATATGATAAACGAGAAGGGAAACTCCATCTCATCCACTATATCCTTGATCGAATGGAATTCCCAGATCTTGAAAAAATCTTCCCTCAACTTGTTAAGACCTGGAAGATAAGATGTATTTACATCGAAGGTAGGGCTCAAGGCGTTCCGCTGATTCAAACGCTTAAGCGAACTATTAATATCTCGATTAAAGAGTTAGTACCTAATAAAGACAAAGTACTTAGAGCAAACGCAATTGCCCCTCTTGTAGAGGATGGGGTGGTCTCACTGTATGAGAACTTGCCGTCATTGGCAGAAAGAACAGCAGAATTGACATCTTTCCCATTTATCAAAAATGATGACTTTGTAGATGCATTTGTGTATGGTGTAACTGTCTACCGTGATGAGATTATGGGAGGTAGGACTGTTCATGGAGGGGATAGAAAACAACTCCCAAGACTCGTCCATGATCCATTCTATCGTGGGGGGTCCAGAAGACTTTCTAGTGATGTTGGAAAAATCAATCCTACCATGGGTAGCGGGAGTAAAGGATCCGCAACAAGATATCTTTAATGGTATAATACATAACGTATTACCTGCAGGAATACTTATTATTATGACTGATCAACAATTTAAATATAGGGTCGTCTTTTTCCACCAACCCGGTTGCGCAGCATGCAATGCAATGAAGCCTGTGTG
>Ga0099848_1000702_pt1 | contig 15615 bp, 23 predicted proteins | sample CB_VirMetaG_3_FD_78179 | JGI IMG/M metagenome (GOLD analysis project Ga0099848, IMG submission 78179) | Freshwater to marine saline gradient viral communities from Chesapeake Bay - CB_1508_1S Viral MetaG | ecosystem: Environmental > Aquatic > Marine > Coastal | place: USA: Chesapeake Bay...
CGGACTGCAACCATTCAACAAGGTTGTTGCTGTTTAAAAGGATTTCATTGCGTACTTTTTTTAGCGATGGGACTTTTTCATAGGTATCCAGAAGATACTCCCGCATTTCTTCGTCCGTCATCTCTAAAACCCAGTTCACTAAGCCGGGTAAATAATTCTTCCATAAGCCCTTTACGATGCCCTGATCGAGCTTAATCATCTCCTTAGCTTCCGAGCTCTTGTCGTAAAGCGGACGATTAAACTCCAGGGTGAGGCGGCGACGGCTCAGACCTGACGTGTTATCCGTGGTTTGGATCGGCTCGTTGGCGCAAACCATCACCATGCCGGTGTAGACGAAGGGTTCGCCGACGTTCTTGTTTTTCTCCTCAAAGCGGAGGTTGTCACCACCGGTCAAGGCTTTGAAGATCTGGGCTGAACCGCCGTAACGCTCCGAGTCGTTAATTAAAGTTAGGCGCTTACCTTTAATAGAGGCCACCTCAAACCGACTCTGCTCGAGTTGGTTCAGCGTCGTGCTGGCGTAATTCCCTGTGCCGACGAGGGCACAACAAAGGTTCGCGAAGGTGGACTTACCCCTTCCGCCAGGACCAATCACCTCTAGGAAACGCTGCAATTCCTGGCCTTGAGCAAGGAGACAAGCCCTCAGCCATGCCCGCAGAACCTGAACGCGATCCTGATCTCCGTATTGGGTACGCTCTAACCAATCGATGATCGGACCGGGATCAGCGCTGGGATCGTACTCAAAATCCAGACCCCAAGTCATGTAATTTTCGGGGTCATGGGCGGTGAACTCACCAGTACTGACTTCCAGGACTCCGTTTTTGAAGGCTAGGCGGTCGGTGTCATCATCCCAATAGGTGTGACACAGGTACATCTTGGTGAGGTTGGTGACATCGCTCAGGAGGTGAGACGTGTAACCACCTGGAGCTTGGATGTTCCGCTCGGTGGCAAACAGATCCTGTACGCAGTGCTTGTACTCACCGGGATAGTCTTCCCTCCGCCAGACACCGTTACCTTCTACGTAGTACATGAAGGTGTCAAACTTGGGGTCGTACCTCCAGCCCCACTCCATCATCATTCCGGAGATTTGTTCTGCCAGGAATGAAGCAGGTGGTGTTTTCGGTTGGCCCTTACCGGCTGCCCGTTCTTTTACTTCACGGCGGGTTTCTTCATCTGGCGCTCCGAGTAGATTCCGAACCGCATCATTGAGTGTCATACCCCGAGGCAGATCGGGCAGCTCTTCATCATCAGCAAACAGTTGAGCAGCCCGTTGCGCCAAGACTTCTGGCGATTCAACAACGAATCCACCCAGCTCTAGGAAGCCGTCTTCTTTTGCCTTGGCGCGAAGCGTTTGTAGGCCGCGAGCACCTTCAGGGCTGGGACCACCAGGCAGCCGTTCAAATGTGCGCCATTTGTCCTCACAAACACCCTCTTGGAAGTTTGGCGCCTGTGAAGACCATTCAACCCAATCTTCAAGAAGGCAGTCGTCAATTTGATGGAGAGCCATGCCAATCGCAAGCCACTCCTCATAATCAATCGCCCGCTCTAATTCGAGGTGAGCGAGGTAAACCCGAGCCTCGTTGAGGATCTCTTCAACCTGATATTTCGATCCCTCTTCGTAACTGATGTTGACCTGCTGGGTGACAATACCGCCCGTAACAGGCTTGCGGTACTTATTCGTTGGGAATGACTTAGCGATGGCTTGGTAGAGCCATTCGGGCATCTCTGGAGGGTTCTTGGCGTACTCAAACCCACCATGAGGTGTAGTGAAATACCCGTCTGTTTCCGGATGGGCGCCCATGATCGCCCCTTGCCTGGAGCGGAACAGAATTTCGAACGATGGAATCCCGATCTTGATTGTCGCCTTGTCCGGCAGGAGCGGGATTTTCGAGTTGGGGATGCTGTACAACATCCGCATCCGGCCTTCTTTACCGGATGAAATGGTCAGAGTCGGAGGAAATACGACATCAATAGGACCACCAGCGAGCTCTTCAAGCGCTGGGATGGCTTCCGGCCCATCAATATCTGCCCAAATCAGACCCCCTTCGTTGCTCCATTGACCGGTTAGCAGGCCGACGCCAGTAGCCCGTCCTTCTTCTAATTCTCTTTGGATTTGCTCAATCGTGTAGAGGGATTGAGTCCATCCAGGGAGGTATGCCCGCTTACCATTAAGAGGTGTTAAGGCCCAGTCAATCGGAATCAGATCGAGATCGATTTGACCCGGCTTGAGGTGCTTCCTCGGTGGCGTTGGTTCGGGGGCGGCAGTCGTCACTTTCCTGTTATTTCAAGCGTTTTGGGACGCCAGGGGCAAAGTAGCGGTCAAACGACGACCTGCCTACCCGCAATCCTGTATCCTTTCTGTGTTTCCACCGTATAGGGGATACATCTGCGCTGAACGTGTCTCAATCTGAGTCCGATGAGCCACTTTCTGCTGCTAATCCGGGGAGAATCTCGCCGTAATACTTGGCCACGGCGTCCAACCATTTCTCCTTGTACTTCTCGATCGTTCCGCCCTGTACAGCAAAAACTTGAGAGCGTTCGCGAGTCGCAACAAAAATCATCAGGATTTCCGGCACGATCCCGACCGTGTGCTCTAGGGCCATGGCGTAAGCACCCATCTGCATCATGCATTTCTGGTACTTCATGAACCCAGCTCGACGCATCCCGTACTCATTTTTCGGGGTTTCGGGGCCTGGCCACTTGGCGTAGTAGGGACCATTTGAGGTTTTGAGGTCGCCCAACACCACCTTGTTTTTGTATTCGGCGACGATGTCAGGTGCTCCAGCCCAGCCCCAGGTCTCCTCTTCTTTTACGCCTGGGTGCCAAACCCGACTGATTCCATCACCTCCCATCGTCCAGGGGAATGCGTCATTTGCGGGGTTTTCAGCCCAGATAACGCGGCCCAACTTATCGAGATTTTCCGGAAGACCATTCCAGAATTGCGCGATTTCCTCGTCCTCGATTACTGGATTTTTGTTGATGTCCAGCAGGTACTCCTCCATCAGGGAGTGAACCTTGGTTCCTCGAGCAGCAGCCGCCTCTCTACCACCGGGGTTTTTCTTCGCCCAGCGCTCTAAAGCTGCTTTGTTTCCGCCAGTCGCTGACAGGATTGTGGTGACCGACGGTAGTGCTCCGTATGGCGTCTTGTAATGACGAGAGCCATTAATCGTTAGCCGCGTATCACCGTCGGATCTGTATTCCACGAACTGCCGATAATCATTGTCGGCAGAATACGTTGTATAAACTTTGCCCTCTTTCTGTTGTCCCACCAAAATTTCTTGGGCTTTTTCGAGCACTGCAGGGGGCATTAGGGGGAATCAGTTCTCGGCAAAGTATCGAATTTCCCTGATCCTGTCTAGGTTTTTGACAGGTACAATGGTTGGAAAACTACCGGATACAAGCAGTGTATGAAGTCCCCAAGGTCGTAGGGAAGCACGCCATTTATGAGCTTCTGGGCGGTGATCCGACCCTATTAAATGATGAAGACTTTGTAAAAGAAGCTCTTACCGAAGCGGCTGAAGCGACTGGGGCCACCCTTCTTGGGCTGATCACACACAAATTCGAACCTCAAGGAGTTACTGGTGTTGCTCTCCTGTCGGAGTCACACATCAGCTTTCATTCCTGGCCAGAACACGGTTATGCCGCGATCGATGCATTCACCTGTGGTTCACACACCAATCCGGAGGCTGGTTGCCGCAGTTTGCAGTACGCCTTTAAGGCGACGCACGGATCGATTCGATTAGTGAAGAGGGAGGGGACCTTCAATCACCCTCAACCTCTCCAATCTCTGGGTGTGGCTGGTTGAAGCAGTTTTCAATATTTGACGCGAACGTCATCTGCTGAAAATTGCCGACGTGCCGTTGAATCCTGGAGTGGATATCGAATGCAGCCTTGACTGCATCTTCCGGCTGCAGCATCAACTTACTGTTCGACAGGAGACCAGCAGTCAGGATTGTGATCGCCAACTCTTGAGGATTGTTAGTAAAAGCTCTGAGCGAGCGGCCATTATCCGTAAAGGAGCTGACGAGAAACGCGAGTGCCTCTAGGTGGCCAGTAGCTTTGTCGTCGGTCATGGCTGATCTGCTTGGTCGCGTACGTGATACAACGTGATGATGTTTTTCTTGATGACAGGAATCAACAAGCCCTCATCCTTCAACGCACTGAGTCGGCGTTGAATGGTCCGGTGGTTCCGCTCAAACTTTTTTACAAGGTCCGTTAGAGGAATCAGGACAAATTTGTTCCCTTCAAACTCAGTAGAGATTTCCAGGAGGTATGCGTGGATATCCATGGCTAGGCTATCCATCAAGTCGCTATGTCGGAACGCGGGCCGGACCACTGTCTACGCTTATCGGTACTACAAAGCTGATTTTAAAGGTGCTTCACTCTGGTATTGAACCGATTTCTTTTATATGTTGGTTGTATTTGGTGACGCCTTTTTTGGCTGTCTCCAGATCCATGGTCCAGCAACCTTCCCAGTCGTGAGCTTCGCTTGGGAAGCGGTAGAGAACATGCTTGGTGTTCCCATGTTTGAGGCTTTTAATCTCGTAGCCCTCGAATTGAATGGATTCGAGGATTTCAGAGGCAGTGCCTCGGTAATTAACTTTGCGGAGCTTCATTGTTGAAGCAAAAACAACGAAGTCAGCTTACCGAGTGTCAATACACTGACAAGAGATTTAATTTTATCTTTCTTCTTCATCGCTGTAGGGCTCGTAGATCTCCTGCTGTTTCAGAAACTCTTCAGCTTCTTTCTTCGCGTGGAAGTAACCCTTGAGCCACTCCTCGCTGCAGTCTTTCTGCCCCATATAGGCGATGTAGTTGACGCAGAGCCTCCGGATGAGGCGCTCACGAATCAGTGGGAGCTTCATCGACTTTTGAGATCAAGAACGAACCGTCATCGTTTTCGATGAATTCGACGGTGTCTCCTTCGTGCCACCCCAGAGTCTGCCAAACTTCATCTGGGAGGGTGAGAACACCGTCTTCATCAACATGTAAGTACCAGGTGATACCTTCTTGTTGTTCATCAGTCATCACTCCCACCAAGGTAACGTTTAAACTCGTCTTGGAGCATGGTACGCATCTCAGCGATGGTGTCATTTTTAACTACCAAGGTGTCCATGAAGTTGTACTCATCTTTTATATTCTTTTCCTTCTTATAGAGACGATCAACTTGATAAGTCATATCCATAACCATTCGGAAGAGATCTTTTGGTCTGACATTGACCATTTCCAGCTCTACCGTGATCTTTTCCTCGAGGATTCGCATCAACTCGATGGTTTGTGTAGAATGAAGAGAGAAGAGTCTTGAGTAAGTCTCAAAATCTTCTGATGCAAATTCGGACATGGTGTGGTCCGTGGGTGGCATTTAATGCTAACAAGCCCCGGCGATTAAGCCAGGGCCGTCTTGAAATCAAGATTAACCTTTACCTTGCCCTCGGTAGGCTTTCTCATTTCGGGCCTTAAATGAGCCACGCTTGCGACGTCCGTGACCAATAGAGGTTCGCTTGGGAACGCCTTCTTTGTGGGATGAACCGGTGAGTGACTTCTTAGCCATCTGCCGAGTGAGGTTGCCAAATCAGCCTAGCTGCTTTTTCTGATTTGACTAGAGAAATGTGGTGGGGCTGACCAGAGGCTCGCGCGCCTTACCTGGCCTCACCGCTTAGCCCCGGTAGCGGACCGTTCCGTGTTTTGACAAAGGTACCCGCGAAGCATAGCAAGGGATTCCCGCGATGCGCGACCTTGGTGTCCTATGTTACCTTTACAATATCTTTGTATTTTTTGTTACTTATATTACAAACTTACTCGCTAGAGTAGACATTATGTCTAAGCTCTATGTCTAAGTTTGAGCTTTTAGAGTTTCAGTTTGATCCAGACGATTTCTCACTGGAACTTGAGGACGAATTTCAAATCACCAGGCTGTCGACCGAGCTAGATAAAGCGACAGATCCTGATGTTTTGCGAGCAGGCGCAAAGAAATTACTTCAATTAGCGGTTCAACGACAGGCTGTCATCCGTGGTCTCTGCAAACGGTTGGCCAACCTGGAGGCAGACTGCATCCGTAAATATTATCCCGATTAAAAAAGCCACCCCCGAAGGAGTGGCTTGATACCGTCCGATCTCAGTCTAAGAGATCAGTCCAGCGTGATCTCGCCGGTTTCCGAATCGCGAGCGCCGAAGAGAGCTTTTGAACCGCGACCACCGTCAACTGGCGGCAGCGTGAAATCAAGGCCTGGCTTGATCGCGTGGTAGCCGATCTCCTTCTCGCACTGCTTGAAGAAGTTGGCTGCGTAAACAGTGGGAGGGCAAGTTTCCCAGACATTTTCGATGAAATCGATGTCCTCAGCTTCTTTAGGGAAGAAGTCTTCAACGGTTTCAGCGGTAGGAACCACCCACTTTTCGGGATAAGCGATCCAGCTCTTAGCTTTCTCACCACCGTAGAGCTGAGCTCCAAAGGTCGGAGTGAAGATTGCTGCAGCAGCCTGCTTGGGGTCGAAACCTGCAGCAGATTTGAGACCCATGCGATCAGCGAAGGCCGATTCCAGTTGCTCGATGAACGTCGCATAGGCGTCACAGAAAAGGTTGGAGGCACCGCCATGGATCGAAAGGATCAGCGGCTTCTTGTGGACGGCCAGTCCATTTTTGTCCACCAGGAACATCAGCATCAGGCGACGACGCTTGTAGGGTGAGGGCTTGCCAGGATTGGCGGCCTCGAAATCGTCGTACAGGAAGGAGTCCCTTGGGTAGATCCCGTCGATGCCACCCTTCTCGGAATTCTCGATGAAGGTGACGTCCTTACGGAAACCACAGTGGAGGATGACCATGCGAGGCGTCTTAAAGAAGATGCCCTCGTTTTTGTCCCCGTTGTTGTAGGTGTGGATGTACTCCTCGGCCTTGGGGAAGTCCTTCGGGGAACCGGACCAGCCGATGCGAGCCAGGGCGGTATCTTTCAGGAAGAGACCACACTGAGACTTGTCGTTCAGGATCTGGGCGTTGACCAGTTCCCGCATTTCACCTTGGTATTTTTCAGTATTTAAGTAACGGTCTAAAACCGACATTTCAGTCATTGCAGGGGATTACACACCTGTGAGGGTGCAAAAATCAGGATAGCCCCCGTCCACCGAAATGGAAGGGGGCCAAGGGGAAGATAAGTTGAAGCTATCGAATCCTCAGAAAGGAATCGAATCGTTTTCTACGGAGCAGGGTGCCAAGTCCTGTTGCATCGGCAGCTTCTGGACAGGTGCTGGTGCCTTGGTGACGGTTGCCTCACCTTGACCTTCCTCAACTTTTGGTTGATTTTTCCCGAAGACCGAATACTGTGAAGACCGAACCCTCACCTGGTAGGTGCCGCGTTGGGAACCATCCTGAGCCGTCCAGGTGTTGTAGCGGAGCATTCCGGTCACCGCCATCTGCCGTCCGACGTAAAGCAGAGCCTCGAGACGCTTGGCGTCATCACCCCAGCTCTCGATTCGGAAACCGAGGCTGTCTTGCCAGTTATGGCCGAGCAGCTGCTGGCTTGGCGCTTTGCACATCAGGCTGAAGGTGTAGAGGTCCTCCAGCTTCTTCTCCTGAATAAAACCGACACCGCCTGCCAGGTTTACCTGGTTCAGATTGATCTCTTTCGGGATCACCTGAAGCGGCTGCGTCGGTACGACATACATTTTGTAGTCATTACGGTTCGGATAGATCCGACCGCTGATCAGGATTTGGCAACCTTGGGCAAAGACATCAAAGCTGTCGCCCCCAGCTTTATTGGGAATCACCAGCAGCGGTACCGCCGCGCTATTCTTCCCGCTCGCAGGAATGTTTAATTGCATAAAGCGGAGGCCACTGTCAGTGAAAACCTCACCGGCATAAGTGGCGGAAGCGATAATCAGGTTCATTTTTGGGGGTCAGGACGGGTCTAAAACTTGGTAGAGGACGCCAGCCTCTGCCAGGAGCTTACTGGCGGTAATAAAGTTGGGCAACCACCGATCTGGAATAATGCTTCCTCCGGTGACATACACCTCTTTGATGCCCGCATTAATCAGAACTGCAGCGCAACGGCTGCAAGGGCTGAAGGTTACGTAGGCTTTGCAGCCTTCGGTGCTGACACCGTGAAGTGCTGCCGTGGTGACAGCATTAACCTCGGCGTGGACTGTGATCTCATACTTCTTTTCCCGGTCCATCAGTCGATCAAAGTCATCGCTGATGTTCTTGGGGAAGCCGTTATATCCAGTGCTGATCACGCGCTTGTCTCGCACCAAGACGCAACCAACTTGGGTAGATGGATCGATGCTCCAGCTGGCCACCTCTTTAGCCAGCCTTAAAAAGCGGCAGTGCCACTTCTCTTCATTCGGTGTCACTTCTTAAACGCTGCCTCCAGTCGATCGAGGATCGCATCTTCTACGGCCACCTGGCGCGTAATCAAGACGGAAATGAGATCACTGAGATTATCTGACATCTCTTGCAACTCCTCCATGCTCATGCCGGTGAGCGCCTGCTTGATGTCTCGAATCCTTTGGGGTTCCATGAGATGTGCGGAAGCTCAAACAGTGTAATTCTTTTCCGTAGAATGGCAACAGAAAAAATGCTTAAGGCTTGTAGGTATCAATGGCGACTGTCATAGAAAAGGATTTGAACCGTTACGAAGTTGTAAAGGTTTTAAATCCTGACGACCAAGTCCTGAACGTTTCTCTTGTTTCTACGCCCAGAGATACTTCACCTACTACTCTTGATGCTTTTGGACGGCTTAGAATTTCGAGTCCATTAACGCTATTTGATTCTAGCCATCGCTACAGAGATAATGGCCTCTGGTCCACAAATACCGCATCTGGTGGTACAGCCACCTTTAATGCTAATGCTGGCTTGGTTGATCTTGAGGTAACCACGACTTCTGGTTCTTTGGTTTATAGAGAAACTAACAAGGTGTTCTCTTATCAGCCGGGAAAATCCTTGCTGGTGATGAGCACCTTTGTAATGAGTCCTGCGAAAACAGGATTACGTCAGCGCGTCGGTTATTTTGGTACCAATAACGGGTTCTACATTGAGTTGGCAAATTCAACTTTGTCCTTGGTTGAAAGAAGTTCGGTAACTGGTTCAGTCACAGAAACGCGGGTTACTCAGGCGAACTGGAATGTCGACAAAATGGATGGTACTGGTCCATCAGGGATCACGCTTGACATTACAAAAGCACAGATTCTTTGGGCTGATGTCGAATGGTTAGGTCTTGGCACCGTGCGGATGGGTTTTGTTATCGACGGCCACTTTGTAACCTGCCATGCGTTTAATCACTCAAATATCATCGCTACAACATACATTACAACGGCATCTTTACCCCTTCGTTATGAAATTGAGAATACAGCCAGCACTGCGAGCGCTAGCACTCTAAAACAAGTCTGTTCTACTGTAATTTCAGAAGGAGGATACGAACTTCGTGGCGCACAACAGGCTATCGAAACGCCAGTAGCAAGCCCCACGGATTTAACTAATGCTTCTACAGAATACCCCGTTATTTCTATCCGCCTGAAATCATCTCCTAATCGGCTAGATGCAATAGTTATTTTGACTGCGCTTTCGATTATGGGCATTACAAATAACGTGAATTATCTTTGGAAGGTTGTACAAGGCGGCACAACTACTGGCGGAACCTGGACCAGCGCCGGAACGAATTCAGCTGTTGAGTACAACCTAACAGGCACTTCTTTTGCAGGGGGCCGAGCACTGGCCTCTGGATTCACAAATGGATCCAACCAAGGCAGTACACCTGTCGATATCTTGAAAGCGGCGTTATTTACAACACAATTAGAACGTAACTCGTTTACATCTACGCCATTTGAAATAACCTTGGTTGCATCTGCAGATACTGCGGGCGCAGATATTTTGGCATCATTAGATTGGGAGGAAATAAGCCGCTAGAATTAACATTATGCCAATCTCTAACTTTTTTAACCAAGTTACGCGTAAGGCTGGTCAAGTTTGGGGCCAAGCAGATCGCGCTCTAGGTGGCTGGCTTCCTGGTGGTGGTACCGCATCTCCGTTAACTCGGGACGTCCAACAACTCGGTAAATTTGTAAACACTGTCCCACAAGCCAATCTTAAACCTTCTGCTCAAGGTTTTAGACGTATTCCAGGGGCCACGCCTAATTCGCCCGTTTGGAATTACGAAACGCGAACATTAACTCCCGAGGCAAAGAAAGTACTTAGTCAATTAGGTCAATCTCCTGACGTAACATGGGATATTAATAAAACCAATCCCATTGCACAACTCGGCAGTCAATTAGGCTATGGCGACATGGTTACTGCCCATGCAAATCCATTTAAAAATCAAATTTTTATGCCGCTTTCGAATAGAAGCGACTTAACCACCTTAATTCATGAAGCTGGACACTTAGATCGTACCAGAAGAAGCGCTCCTCGCCCTGTAACAGAAGGTATTCTTGGACAAGCAATTGATACGCCAGCTTCATTTTTACGTGAAGCAACAGGCAGTGACTTATCACCATTAAAGGGAACCCTGGCCCCGTTTCGTATTGCAGGAGGTTTATTAACAGCCTTATCGGATGCAAAAGAAGAAGATTATGCAGAGAAATATACGATGGATGCAACAAAACAAATGTTTGGTGAATTAACATCCGCTCGCGGAGGCTTCAGAAATGAACCAAGTAATTATGCGAATAATTTGTATTCCCAAGGTGCAGAATCTGTTGCTCAAGGCGTGTCTGACTTGATTCCGGGTCCAATTAAATTTTTAGCAGGCTTCGGCAACTAAAATGTCTGACTGGTTTCGCAAAGCGGGTGAGATTTGGGGTAAGGCTGACCGTGCTTTAGGTGGCTGGCTACCTGGTGGTGGCACTGCGTCGCCGTTGATGCGCTCCAGACAAGAAGGTGAACGCAGACTCGCTGAAAGAGTACAAGCAAGTTTACGTAGACAAGATACTTTCGAAACTGATCGTGATCATGTCAGCAGACCTGGACGTTTTGCTGGCGAAGGGCAAGTGTTAAATCCCATTCGAGCCTTCACAGAAGCAGGTGCAAACCCCTTTGGAGCAGCCTTTGGCAATAAAGACGACATCAAAAAAGCAGCTGACTACTATAAACAATACCCGGATGCTCAAAATCAATATGATTTAAATACTAACTTATTCCTTCGTTACTTATCAGGCACTGGGGCGGAGGGACTAAAAATTTCACCCCAGGTAGGCCGCCAATTATATTCCGATATTCAAGAACAAGAGAAGAAATTTTTAGCTACTGGTTATAGAGAACAACAGATTAATAATCCACAAACTGACACAAGATACATCAAGCAAAACTTACTTGCGGGGCGGACTCCGGTCTATTACGGAGGAGTTTCTGATGCTATCGCTCCTCATCCCGCACAGTTACCGATCGATCAAGGAGAACGCTGGCAACTCAAGAACTCAATAGGTTCTTTCTGGGCTAACCCCAGTGACTCTGATCCTTCCTATACGATTAACAATGAGCGATACAATTTTAACTACGCGCCACTGTCAAAAGAAGGACAACCTTTTGGTCAAGATGGGTTGATCCTTCCAACAAGTCCTGCGGACATTGGAAGACGTATCGTCAAAGCTGGTTATGGTACGCCATTTTCATACGACCTTAATGTGAACAGTCGAGGCAACATAAAAGTTAATCCTCAGTGAGTTTCTTTCCAATTGGCGCCAGCCCTTGACTCACCCGTAAACGGACAGAGTAAACCAAAATATTCACCGGATTTTTCAATCGCTCTGATTGAAATTTCCTGCACTTTTTCTACATATTCTGGTTGCACTGCCAGCTGGTATTCGTCGTGTACGTTAGCACAGAAACCATAATCAAAGCCGTGTTTTAGTCCCTCACTCTCTAAATCTTCGTACAAGATACAGGTAGCCTTCTTCATTACAACTGCACCAGTGGATTGAAGAAGCTGATTTAAAGCAGAATGCCTGGATCGGATCTGAAGATGTCGACCATCGATCCCAACAAGATAACCACGCGAGGTAATTCGCTCGTCAATCTTATCTTTTAACTTCTTAATTGCAGGAAGATTTTTGTAGAAAGTATCGATCGTCTTCTTGCCGATCTCGTATTGCTGTTGTTCGCTCAAAGTTACATCTACGACGCTCCCCACTTTCTTTGCTCCAGCTCCATATAGTAGAGCATAAATTAGGCGCTTACTTAGATCTCTTGTTGCCTTTTGTATTTCACCTTGGCCATCATAAATTCCAAACAATTTGGCGTTATAAGTGTGAACATCAAAGCCGTCATTGCTGACGAGTTGTGCATATTCTCCACCATCAAAATGCGCAAGCCACGCACCTAAAGCCCTCAGTTCGAGTCCAGCAGCATCAGTACCAACCAGAGTCCAACCAGGAGGAGCGCAAAACAGAGCACGGCACTCAGCTCCATAAGCGTGACCAACACTGGGGACTTGAGCCATATTTGGAGAAACATGGCTACACCTTCCGCTAACACAGGCATTTGTTTTTACTCCTCCGTGTATTCTCCCATCGTTATATTTTTGGCAATGTTTCAACCAAGCTTCTTTGCCGTCGGCTATCTGCCCAAGCCTCTTGTTAAGCAGTAGATATTCGCCGAGCAGCTTAGCTTCTGGATAATTTTCCCCCAATACTTCGAGAACATCGTCATCAACTTTCGGATTCCCTTTTTCGCTGTTCTCGAATGTAATTTCAGGGTAACGCTCGCGTAACCGGTCGGCAATTTGTTGACGCGAACCGGGGTTAAACACAGTGACCTTTGCCTTGAGTGTGCGGCCGGTTTTAGCGGAGATCCGCTCCTCAACGATTGGAGGAAATACCTCTTGGAGTTGTTCATCGAGCTCTGCTCTACGAGTTTTAAGAGTGTTAACGAGGGCGTAAGCTGCCTTTTCATTGAAGGGGAATCCAAAGGTCTCCTGCAGTGCCATCACTTTGGCGAACTCGTGTTCGAGTTGATGACAGCGCGGATCTAACTCTTGGCTGAGGAAGTATTTGTATAGCTCAAGGGTAACTAATGTGTCCCCCTCGCAATAATCTTGCATGGCTGCAGACCATACATCCCAGACGTTATCTACATCTGGATCCTTCTTTTGGTTCTCTTTGAACTTGATCTTTGCTACGCCTAGACGTTCGCCCCAGGCTGCCAGGGAATGTCGACCCCTGTATTTTTTATCAATGTGGGAGAACTTCTGATCATCAACGGGTTCCATCTCTGGCGAGAGAACGCGACTCAGGATCAGCGTATCTACAATGTCGCAATCCGATCTCAACTTGAGACCGGGATAGACCTTGTTGAGCGCTCTGAGGTCGAAGTTGATCAGGTTGTGGCCGACTATTCGATCTGCCTTCGCCAACAGATTGAGGCCAGCCTCATTCGAAATGTAGCCAGGTTGATCCGCGCAACTATGGACTTCTCCAGTAGTTACGTCGCGCAGAACTATACAGTGAACTCGATCGAGCTCATGTAGAAGTCCATTTGTCTCCACATCACAAATGAGCCCTAGCATGAGACCGACCTAGTAGAACTTTTTGTACAGCCTGGCTATGTTAATGATCTCAAGGCTGCTGATCAACCCTGCATCCTTAAGTCTTTCGTGAATATTCTTGGCCTCGGTCAGGTCGGTCAGACAGATCGACTGGTTGAGGTCCTGCGTGGATTCGACCTTAACAAGCCGAACACCTTTACGATCCTCCGTCAGGCACAGAACCTTGGCGAGATCATGTGAAACTAAAACGTGCCCAGTCTGCATGGTCAGTCCCGAATTGCTTCGCGGTTAGGAATGGCCCGCATTAAGAAGATGTCCAGAGCAACGTGAAGCAGCAGAGGCACCATAACGAAGGCCTTTTCCGGCAGACCGCCGAATAAAGCTGCCAGTTTGTCGCTAAGATCAGTGCGATGCAGCTCTTCAAATTCAATGGAGAGCATCTGGGCGACACTCAGGAGAAAGTCTTCCGGACTCTCATCTTGGTGCTTTAATTGCTCTAGAATTTCCCAAAGTGTTGGGTCATTCTGGATTAGGCGAAGAAGTTCTTCCACAATGACGTATCGAATACGCCGCAAGTTTATCTCTTCTACATTTACTGTCGAGGGACACCTTTGTAAAATCTTTCTGGAGCCCGTAAGAGAATACGCTCCTGGTTTTTACCTTTGGAATACAGGATTTGCGATTGGAAAGGCGCGTCGCCAGCTTAACGATTGGTACTGGCGTAGAAACAATCGCCGTCGTCGATCTCTAGATAATCACTTCAACGGTCGCGTTGGCATCAAAGCGATCCGCCAGGGCTTCGAGGAAGTCTTACGCCTCCGCTGGACAATCCAACCGGGCGATGTACTCGTGATCGATTCAACCTCCGGTGATCCCGATAAGCAGTTCCGCGCCTTCAGTAGGTGGTGCCGTTATCACCCAGAATGGTGCGTTGATCCCATCCGAAAGGAGTTCTACTGGTATCGGCCGCCCTATCCGGACGATTTAATACGAGAGCAGTTTCAGATAATTGGGATTACGCCTGAGGATCCGTTGGCGAACACAATGCCGGATCGTTACTATGACTGTTTTCTAGTTCAGCCAAAAGACTCAAGTATTCATCTGCCCAGTCAGCGAATAACTGATCTATTAGACCTGGCTCAAACCATCCAACCAGACGAATAATACCTTCCCGCACGTCAGCACGGGAATCTTCTGTATTTTGCTCCAACATGTCCAGGAGCACGGCCTGGAGCCACTTGTTGGGTTCGTGTTGGGGATGGATATGCTTCACTCCAGTTCAATTACGATGCGACGGAGTCTACCCTGGCGGTCTCGCTGGGCGTAAACCCCGAATTCGCCGTCACCGATTTCCGTGTTGACAGCGGTGTAGAGATTCCAGGCCGGAAGGCGGACAGAGCCCTCAGTGGCCTCGAGATAGCTTGGATCAACAACAGCGATTTGACCGGAATCACTGGAAACGCAGCCTATTAGCTTAGGTTTTGTTAAGGTTACCACGGGTGAGAAAATTTAGACGCATAGAGTTTATTATATTATGGGGCCGCAGAAGGACAGCGTCAGGCTCCACTATCTGAGGGAAGCGTAGTTCTTGCTGTCTCCTGCGCTTGGTAACTGACCGCCTCTTTCCTTGGCCGAGGTGGAGGCGCGCCCTCAAATCTTTATATTAACTTAACTTCTAATGTAATCGTATAAACGACTACATTTTCTTATTTATTTATAAAGTAATGAGTATGTGGCTAATGCCATGACTCAACTTGTTTATCGCGGTACCTCCTATTTCAAGGAGGAAGAAGCACTGAAAAATCGTTCCTGGTGGAATTTGGCGCATCGTCCGACCCTTTGGCTGCGTTATCGCGGTTTGAAATACCGTCCCATCCAAACCGGCGGATTGATTTAACAGAAGAGGATCCCGTTCACGGGTTTTAAACGAGGGTCGGCCCTCATTCCTCTTTCTGCTTCATCGCGGCTCAGCTTCCACTCTGAACCGACAAGATCCCCGAGTGACGAGGATCGGGGGACCTGTGCGCACAGGTGGTCTGCAGAACCGAACAAATTATAAAGAGATTGCGGTTAGGATGCAAGCTCCACACGATTCTTCATGTGGGCGTTACCGGCATTCAGGTGTCGTTAAAGCCAGTGCCCCGAGAAGCCTGGCC
>Ga0099848_1000705_pt1 | contig 15592 bp, 9 predicted proteins | sample CB_VirMetaG_3_FD_78179 | JGI IMG/M metagenome (GOLD analysis project Ga0099848, IMG submission 78179) | Freshwater to marine saline gradient viral communities from Chesapeake Bay - CB_1508_1S Viral MetaG | ecosystem: Environmental > Aquatic > Marine > Coastal | place: USA: Chesapeake Bay...
AATGTTACAAACGAATCCAAAGCAACTATGTTTACTAGTCCTACCTTTACAGGAACTGTTTCCGGTGTAACTGCATCCATGGTAGGTCTTGGTAATGTAACGAACGAATCTAAAGCTACAATGTTTAGTAATCCTACATTTACAGGTACTGTATCAGGTGTAACTGCATCCATGGTAGGTCTTGGTAATGTAACAAATGAGTCTAAAGCAACCATGTTTACAAATCCAACATTAACAGGTAATGTTAGTTTATCTACGTCAAACTCAATTGCTTTATCTTCTGGAACGACCAGTGGAAATCTTACTTTTAATACAGCTCAAACTTATAATGGGCCTTATTTAAGAGGTCAAGTACAAGATCTTTACCGTGGGTATTTTACTTCTACATATAAAATTTGGGACGCAGGTAATGACGGCGCATCTTCTGGTTTAGACGCTGATTTATTAGACGGACAACATGCCTCTGCATTTGCAGCTTCATCTCACACGCATACATTAGCAAACATTACAGACAGCGGTGCAGCGGCTGCTTATGGTGTTATTGATAGCACAAGCAACGCAGCGATTGGTACTGGCACTAGCTTGCCTACTGAACGAGATATTTATTATGGTCTTGTTGCTGTTAATGGATCTTCACAATCAAGAGCTACTACAATCTATGCACCTACAAGTGCTGGTAGTGCTTACCAAACCTTAAGAAGTTCTGGATCCGGCGCACCTGTATGGGTTGAACCACTAGAAGAAGTAGGGTCTACATCACAATCTGTAAATAACTATGGAAGTATTGCATTTACAAGTGGCATGAGAAACTTTTATATTGAAGCACAACAAGATGGAACTACAGGTGTTTATCAAATAGCAAAGTTTATGGTTACTATGGAAAATAGTTATAGTTTAAGCACGTCTGCTAGATATTACCGCGCCACCTGGTTCAACGGTTCGTCTGCATTGACAATTACTTTCCAATATTATTATAGCGGTACTACTTTTTATATACGACACACCGGACCAACGGTAACGATTGGATACCGTTTGTATAACTTAAAATAGGAGTAATATATGATTGCATATTTTAGAATTAAAAACAATGAGATAACTGGAATGAGTCGTTATCCTTACGAAGAAGAAGAAGGTTGCGAAACCATTGAAAAAGAAGTGACTAAAGAAAAGTTTAGTATGGGTGTAGATATTTTTGTATATGAAAATGGAAAAATAAAAGAAGTACCTCCTCCTGAATATGATGATGATGGCAATAAAATATGATCAACAAACTAAAACAGCAGCTCAAAGAATTATTTTTGACTGCAGAAGGATGGATTGGGTGGATTGTAGCCAATGTACTAACGTCGCTCCCATGGGCGGTGCCATTAATTTATGGCTTTATTCTTAAAGATAATCGTGGTTATATTGTTGCTGGCAGCATTTGGACTTTTATGATGCTACCTGTTACACCGTTCTGGATCTTAAACGTAATCATTGCAGTATTTGTCAAGAATGTTTTGCTTAAAAGAAAACGTGGTATAATAAATTTATGATCAAGATTGAAATTCTTAATGGTAGTAGTAAACGTATGGTGTTATTAAATCCCGATGCGATTGTTTCTGTTGAAGAAACCGGGGATAATTTATACACTATATTTCTTTTAGATGGTAGAAAATATTACATGAACCATGAAATGTTTATCGAACATTTTGAAGAAGAAGAAGAGAGGTATTATCAATGAGTAAAGCTACATTAAAACGAATCGGTGTGTCAGGTTATAACAAACCCAAACGTACACCTAACCATCCTACAAAGTCACACGTGGTTGTTGCAAAGTCTGGTGATCAAGTAAAAACGATACGCTTTGGACAACAAGGTGTAAAAGGTTCACCTAAAAAATCAGGTGAGTCTGCTAGCTATCGTAAACGACGTGAGTCCTTTAAAGCGCGTCATGCAAAGAATATTGCGAAAGGTAAGATGTCCGCAGCTTACTGGGCAGACAAGGTTAAGTGGTGATGAAAAAGAAGTCAACTGTAAATAAAGCAGCAAATTATACAAAACCTACACTACGTAAAAATTTATTTGATAAAATAAAACGTGGTGGTAAAGGTGGTAATCCTAATCAGTGGTCGGCTCGCAAAGCACAATTGCTAGCGAGAGAATACAAAGCTAAAGGAGGCGGATACCGATGACGTACTATTTAAAAAGCGGTAAGAAGTATACCGGCAAAGTCCACCGTATGAACGGACAAATTCATACAGGCGCTAAGCACAGTAGTGCAAGCAAGATCGTTACAACAAAGAAACCAGGAGGAGGTGGTAAACGATGATGATGAAGAAAAAAGGCATGGCTAAAAAAGCTATGGGTAAAATGGCCAAAGGCAAGAAAATGGCTAAAGGCAAAATGGCTAAAGGACGCATGTACTAATGAAACGTGTACCTTTAATGCGTAAGGGTACAGCGTTATCAGGCACATGGACACCAAAGAAGTATGGCAAAAAGAGAAAGTCAAAAGTCGCTTGATCGCTGGACTAAACAAAAGTGGCGCACATCTGATGGATCTCCATCAAAAGGTAAGAAAAGATATTTACCTGATAAAGCGTGGGCTGCTTTAAGTTCGGCTGAACGAGCTGCAACAAATAGAGCAAAAGCAAAAGGTACGCGTGCAGGCAAACAGTTTGTACGTCAGCCAAGTAGCATTGCTAAGAAAGTTAGAAAGTATCGCAATGGCTAAAAAGAATTGGATTCAAAAAGCTATCAAGAAACCCGGATCACTTAAACGTTCTTTAGGTGTAGGTAAAGATGAAAAAATTCCCATGTCTAAGCTACGCGCCGCTGCTAAAAAGCCAGGTAAACTTGGTCAACGTGCTAGATTTGCTATAACCCTGCGTGGATTTAAGAAATAAAACTGTAAAAGTTTAAACTAGAAAAGTACGGTAATACCGTGCTTTTTTATTTATCAAGTGTTAAGATCCTTGCTTTACACCAAAAACACACAGTGTGTTTGTGGTATATTATATGTGTAGATAGTAGCGAACTACTTTAGTGTTCAGATCGAAGTATATGTAACCTCGGCAGTTCATGTATGGATGCCTATAGCCAGAAAGATTCTTAATGATGTGACTTAACCGTTATATTATTTCGTATATCTCTCTGGCTTTTTTATTAGGTGGATCTAACAAAAAAGAGTGACGTGATGTCTAACAATAAAAAGGAGGCCACACATGGCACAAACAAATGCTGGCGGTAAATTATTACCGTTACACGATCTAAAAAACGTTAATACCGTGATCGGAATGTTGTACGATGAAAATGGTGTGTATCGCGCTGGGTTTGATCCCGACGTTTTTTATAACACGATTCTTCTCGACTCATTAAAATATGGTGAAGAAAATTATGTTCACTTAGCTGCGGCAGAAACTTTAACGATTCGCCGCGGAGAAACGACTGCTCGTTTCCGTCGTTGGGCTGGCTTAACCCCAACGTTGACTCCATTAAAGGAAGGTATTCCACCTTCTCCTGACAAGCATGCTTACGAAACTATTGAAGTTGGTAACGTGTTCTCGTTTGGACGTTGGTCAGAATATACTGACAAATTGGACTTAAGCATTGTTAACGAAGTCTTAGCCGAACGTTCAGTTCAATATGGTGAAGTTGCTAACCAAACCAAAGAACTTTATGCTCGTAAGACCTGGTTATCCACACCTAACGAATTCTTTGCAAACTTTAAATCTGGTTTCCAAGACTTAGTGTTCGGTGATGAAATCCGTTTAGACGACCTCCGTTTCTTAGTTTCTCGTATGAAACGCATGATGGTTAAACCTGTTGCCGGCAAGTTTAATTACGTGTGCTCACCTGAATTTATTAACGGACTTATCGATGATCCACGTGTCAAACAATACATGGAAATCGAACAAACCACTGGTAAACTCTGGACCACTGGACAACAATTCGACATGTTCGAATTATCCTTTATCCCAACGATGTTAGATGAATTCGCGTATCCTGATATCGAATTCCCTGGTGTCTATGAATTAGCAGACGGTAACGAAGTTATTCGTTTATATGCATTAAGTGCTGATGCTGCAACTATTTTCTACTTAGATGTGCATCAAGAAATGCAAGTTGGACCAAGCACGACTAAAGCTAAAGTTAATGTCGCTGGTACAAGCTATCTTAAAGATGGTTCTGCTATCGAAGAATTAATTCAATGGGAAGTTCCTACTTCGTTAACCTTAACCTGGGATACGAATGTTCAAGGTACTGCTGCTCCTACATCAACCAAAGCGTTGTTACGTAAACAAACCCGTTCAATCAATGCTACTTCTAAACAAGTTGAATATGGTGCGCTTGCTGCTGGTGTCACTGGTGACATCGCTACGGTCAATGCTTTATTAGCTGCTGGTGCATTTATGCAATTACCAGTTCACCGTGGTATTCTCTTCGGTGCTGAAGCGTTAGTCAAACTTTCTACGGAAGGTGTTTCTGATGCTCCACGTATCATTATTAAAGCCTTAGGCTCTTCGGGTGTTGCTGATCCTATTGATCAACGTCAATCCATCGGGTTTAAAGTTGACGGCTTCGGTTTAGCAATTAAACGTCCTGAAGCTGTTGTCGTTACGTTTGGTATCCCACGTTACGCGGAACTCGCTGCTCTCACTGAAAAAGTTGTGTTTGCACCGTATGAACCAAGCTTCTTAGCTGATCCTGAAAATGACTCCTTCGAAAACCACATTGAAGCGAGTGGTGCGCAAGCCCTTCGTGTCGATGGTGTTAACTTAGGTGGTGTTGCTGGTTCGCCTAATGTCGCAGGTTTTGAAGACTATCCGAAGTTCTCTGCAAGTGTTGCTTATGCTAAAGGCGATATTGTTATCTATAACAAAGAAGTCTTTATCTTCAAAGTTGCACACAGTGCAGGTGCGTGGAATCGTACCCATGTCGAACGCTACATCGACACCCTTGAACGTGATGTTCTCGGCGATGACGGTGAAGGCAACGACTCCGGTTCTAACGTTAAGTAGTTGACTCGCTAACCTTTAACGGTGGGACAGGTTAAACCGTAATTAAACGAAAGGAGGCAGCACTCAAATGGCACAAGACACATTTGAACTAACATCCAGTCTTATTAAAGGTGTTCAAGATCGTGAAACAAAAGCTCGCCAAAACGATATGAAGTTATATCGCGAAGCGAACATGAAGTTCTCAATCTCACCTTTATACGCTCGTTACATTGGTGACTCTGTAACTATCGCGTTCAACGGTAACTTTAAAAAGTATCCAGTTGATGGTTCGGAATTCACGTTAACACGTGGACATTACAATGCTTTGATGAAGTATCTTCATCACATTGATCGTCAAATTAAAATTGCAAAAACCACCGCGAAGTTTATGGACACCCAAGCAGCAGGCGATTTTAAAAAGATGTAAGTTAAAAAAGAAAACTATCGTGATGTTTACGATAGTTTTTTTTATGCTATAATAGTTTAAGAACTATGGCATTACTATATCCACTAAAGCCAGCGGTATTTAACAGAGGACAGTTATACCCTGCTAACATATATGCACGTCCTGCGCTTGGGCCATACTATCGTGGGCTTAGAGGTTTTGGTCAAGCACAAAGAACAAATGTTCAGACGTTTGAAGAAACACTTCGTCAATTTGCTACAACTCCTTTTGCAGTTAACAGTGCTACGTACATGGAAAAGATCCGTGAACGCTATGGATTTAATGATGAACAATTACAAAATACTTTAGGCACTATAGGGGGTATCGTTGGTGCCGGCACTACTGCGGCAATACAAGGTGGTTTATTTTTAGGATCACGTGGTATTTCTCTTGATAATACATTAGCAGGTAGTCGTAGAAATGCGCAAGCTGCTGCAGGGTTTAGACGTTACACTACGTCACAAATAGAATCTATTAACAAATATAATACTCAAGCAGCTAAAGTCGCTGATGCTGTTAAAAATTTTAATACTGCATTTGAAAATAAAAAAACTATAGAAGCTACTTTATCTGCTGCACAAGAAACCTACGATAAAGTTAAATACTACAAAAATACAAATCCTAAAAAATTAAAAGCTCTTCAAGATTTAAATGATGCTAAAAAAGCGTTTGAAGATATTAATAAAACTGTAGATAATTTAAACAGTATTCGTAAATCAACTATAGTAGGTGCTAAAGAAAGCGCAGAAAAATTAGCTAGAGTTGGTGTAGATGTGGCTCAAGAAGCTATTGAAGCTGGAGAAGCTGTTGGTCGTAGAGCTGCAGGGCTGACTCCACTTTTAGGTCTTGGTGTTGACGTAGCATCTTTAGGATTGTCAGCAGCAGGACTTGTACAAGATCTTAGAGCAGGTGATATTGGAAGCGCTGTGTTATCAAGTATTGAAACATTAGGTGACTTTACAGCGGTTCTAGGGGACATAGTTGAATACACTCCTGCAGCACCTATTGGTACAATTATATCTGCAGTTGGTAGTTTAATATCAACAGCAGTTAGTGCGATGCGCGTAGGATATGCTATAGGTGAATCTATCGGTAGATCATTATCACCAAGTGGTTTAAAGGCACAAGAGTTATTTGCACAAAACTTAGCATCTAATATTGCTGCAAGACCTGTATCAACTATAGCAGCGTTAACCGCACAAATTGCTATACCTTATTTTATTGGTAGAGCTGGCAGTCGTTACACAGGTGCAACAGTAGGTAACAAATTACTTTATGGTCTACCAAGATTTTTAGGTGAAAACGCTATTGGTAACCAAATACGTGCAGGTTTAACAATGTTTGTATCTCAAAGTATTGCTCCATTGACACGTCAAATAGATGAAGCTTTACCTACATATAATCCTGAAGGTTCAGATTTTGTATCTGCTATTTCGTTATTTGGTGATATTCAAGATAACTTGTACGGTGCAACAAGAACAAAATCTATTCTGTTAGGACTAGCAGATAATGATCCTAATGCTAAACGTGACGCACTAGCAAGAGCGTGGGGTTATAGTGATAAACCTGCATACGTTTTAACAGCTGCAGATATTATAGAAAAAACAGATGTTCTTAAAGATGCACCACCTATCGTTAAATCAGTATTGGGTGTTGTAGGTGAAATTGTTTTAGATCCACGAAACTTTGATGAAATGGTTCAAAGTAATTTAAAAACTAGCCGCACTAAAATGATAGGTACAATTATTACTAAAGAACTTCAACGTGTTGAAATTGCTGAATCAATTGGAGTACCTGGTGTAAAAATTAAAAACGGTTTAGAAAAATTAGTAAGTGAACCTAATCGTGGTTTGTTTGCACGAACAAATTTACCTACTACACAAAGATTAATCTATGGTGCAGTTAATGCATACCTTACTGAAGGTTATAAAGGTTTAACTAAATATTTAATGGAGCAAAGTGTACAACAAAATAAAGGTTTTAAAATTGGTAACCTTTCTTTTGATGTTGATGGCACAGCTAAAATACTAGAAGCAACTATTAAAGATATTATAGGTGGTACTTATAGAAGTGCTTTAACTGTAAACAATAAAGAAGTACAACGTTTAGCAGCTGAAGTTAAAAGAAAGCAAGCAATATTAACTGAGTACGATAAAACAGGAAAGCTTCCTGATAATGTAACAAAGTCTGAAATTGACAATTGGAATAAATTTATACAACTAGTTGGTATGCGTTACGGTTCTTTTGACATGGACGTTGTTGGTACAAAAATAATTAAGGATTTAAAATTAAAATTAAATCTTGCTGATACTAAAAAATATTACGAAGCATCTGATGCGTTTGCTAACTACATGACACTAACAGATAAATTAAATGCTGGTTTAATTTTTGCATTAAATCCTATTGGTCGTTTAATACAATTAGGTGAAGGTAGATTACTCCGTAATTTTAACGACAAAACGCGTCAAACAATGGCAACTGAAAAAGAAAGAATGCGTATTATTGAATCTTTAGATGAAACTATTAAAAATTTAAAAGATGTACCCACTGTAGATGCTTTAAAAAAAGCAATGGAAGAAAATAAACTTGATGTCGAAGAAAGTTTAAAACTTATTTTAGCACCTAATAGAGCGCTAACAAGACAAGAAGAATTGTTAATTAGCAACATTATGACTAAAATACAAAACGATCCTGAGTTTGCTAAGATTAATCAAGAAGCAGGTAGCCGTGTAAGTTTATATCAAGATTTAATTGACAACGTTAAAAAACAAATAGAGTCTTTGCGTAATCATAGACGTAGTTTTACAATGAGAGCAGTTGATGTAAAAATTGGTAATCAAGCCGCTATAACAATTACGGAGGCTAACAAAGATCAGTACCTTGACGAATTAAACAAATTACGTGGCGAAACAAATCTTTCGAAAGATCAAACATTGCGTCGTAACGCTTTAAGCGCAGCATTTTTAGATTATGAAATGATGATTAAAAATGATCTTGTGTACGAAAAATATATTACATATTACGAAAGCGCATTAAACATTTTAAACCTAGCTACCATACGTGCAGATGATTATGCAATCAATACATTAAGTATGCTGTATGCATTTAGAGCGTATATCAATGATTTGATTCCACAAAAGGCTAGCGAATCTTTAGAACTAGAATTTAAAAAATTAGATGGCAAATTAACTAAAACTAAATCTGACATTGAAGATGAAAACAAAAAACTTACTGATCTTCAAACAAAACAAAAAGAACTAGAAAGTAAATTTGATATTGAATATTTAAACAACGATGCTGGTTATCAAACTATTAAAAAAGATATTGATGCTGTTATTGCAAAGCTTGATAAACTTGAAACTGCAAGAAAAGAATTAGAAGGTTATACTTCAGGTAACAAACGTATTAAAGGTAAGATTCAAATTAATCGAGAAGATTATCGAGCACTACAAAAACGTATTCGTGCCGGAGAAAAAGACCCTACTAAACTTATAGCTGGGTTTGTTAACGATAAATTAGATCGTGCTTTAGAAGTAATGAATGAAATTCAACGCGTTAATTTTTTAAATGGAATTAAATTTCAAATTGATTATACAGATGCAAACGGTAAAAAAGTTACCGTTGATGTTAATGAAAACATTACAAAAGAATTTTTTATTGATATCTATAAAAATGCTAAAGAAATAAACGATGTTGGTATTGTATTAAAAGATAATTTTCAAACACAAGTTAATAAACTTTTAAATCAGTATTTAGGTAAAGACGTGTTTGAAGACTTATTAAACTTTAACCACAAGTTTTTTGATATTGACTTAAAACAATGGACCGCATTATCTAAAGCTAACCGTGTTAAAACATTAGTTGCCTACATTAATGAATCTAATTTAGATCAAGCAGATAAAGATAAACTACTTGAATCGTATACGCTTAGAAAGATATACGCATCTATTGAAGCTGTAAGTCAAATAAAAACTACAAGCACTACAACAATTCTTGCAGATAATTTAACAACAAGCATGCTTTATCGTTATGTTATGCAAGAACAAATGAAGTTGTATAAAAACAAAACAGATTTAAACAGCAGTACTAATCCTATTGTTTTGGCATTTAAAAAAGCAGCGGAGTTATTAAAAGAACTTGATGATGATTTTGCAAAAACAACAAACGACTTAACTAACTATCAAAAAGAATTACTTGATGATATTAGAAATAGATTTGAAATTAATTTAAAAAATACTCCTATCTATAGATATGTTAAAACATATTTATATGATTACGTTGACCACGATAAAAACAAACTTACTTTATTTAAACGCTCTAGTATAAGTGAAATATTACCTGACGATATTTCTAAATACGATATACAACAGGCTTTAAAAAATAAAGCAATTGCTACAAGTATTGTTAATGACTTAATGGAGTCAGAATTTGTTGATGAATTAATTAATATTGCTGAACCTGACATTAAAGGTTTACGCGACGCATCTATTGTACGTTTTAAAATGAACGCGGAAGATGATCTTACACCTGAAGATGAAGGTGTTCGTGTTCAAACAGAAGAACGTTTTAATAAAGCTGAAGCAGAAAGAGAACAACATCGTTTAGAAAAAGAACGCATTGTTTCTTTATATGATGAATCTGCTAGCGACAGTGAGTTTAATAAAAAATTAACCGAAGATCAACGTAGTGAAAATGTTATTACTAGAATTAAAGACGCAAAGTACGGACCTATTACTATTCGTACTGCTTTAGATTATGATATTTCAAAATTACCTAGCAGTGTAAACCAAAGACGTGAACTTGCTTTAGTTAATATTGTACAATTCTTGTTAGATCCAAATCGTGTTGTACGTTTATCTGGAGATCAAGCACAAGGACGTGGTAAAGTTTTAAAATTAAAACAACCTTTTGTTTTACTACCACCTTTTATCCAATACAGTTTAAACATGTCACTTTTTTATGATGTTAAAAATAGTAAAGACGTTAACATTTTACAGCTTTTAAAGAATAATGCACGTAGTACTTCTGAGTACGAAGAACAAGTTAATGTGTTTAGTTTTAAAATTGCGTTGTTAATAAAGAAATATCCGGAGCTGCTTACAATTGCTGATTTAAAAATTAAAAGCAAAGACAGCCGTCAAACTATTGCTAAAGAAATTAGTAAGCTTTATTTAAAAAATGGTAAAGTTGATGTACGCGTTAATTTGACTAAACGAATCGGTGATCAACGTAGTTATACTGCAATGTTTAAAAGTGCATTAATAAATGTTGCTAAGAAACGTTTAGGAGCAGATGCAACTAATATTGATGCTAGAAAATATTTACTTAAAATAAGTGAAGATCAAAATAAGTTTACAGAACTAAACGATATTGTAAGAGAAACAAATAAAGTAGTACATGCTATTTTAAATAAAAATAAATACGGATCGTTATTTTTAGACACTTTAAACGAATTAACTGTTGATCTTCGAAGATTTGAAAGTAGTTTAAAGAAAAGCATATCTGATTATAACGCTAGTTTAAATCCTTCTATACGTAAAAAAGCTATTGCAGAGTCACAAGAAATAAGAGAAATATTTAAAGACCTTGCGTCAGCTAAAGAAGGTGCGCGTTCTAATCAGTATGGACATATTATGTTTAAGCTTTTAAACGCGGTGTCTAAATATTATCAAGAAGACTATGCAAATAAAACTACGTTAAGAAGCTTTGATAATTTTAACCGTATCGAACAAAGAGACGGAGAAATAATTTTTAAATACCAAACAGAAAAAATGAATAAAGCTATTGAATATACTATGTTTGATTTAATTTTTATTCATGGTGTTACAAGAAGAGATGTTTTAAATCTAGTTACTACAATAGGTAATCGTATGGCAGCATTAGATCCTGCTACAAAAGTAACTAGTTTAGAAGCCGCAGCTGTTGCAAGCTACGATATGTTAATACAAGAGTTTGGTACATTACTAACATACAACTCTTTTAGTATTGACAAAGAAATATTCATGAAGCAACCAGGAGCTACTGAAGAGTTGTACAACTTGTTTTCAGATCCAGGTGTTATAGAGTTACGACAACGTTTATTATTAGTCAATGAAATATTTGAAACAGACTTAGATACAAATAAAATAGATTTCAGAGCTATTTACGATAATAGATTTAGAACGTTTGCGGATTATATTTTTAGAGCGGCTCAACGTTATACAGCAGAAGAAAACAAAGGTAATACACGTTTACCCAAAACATACACTTTTAAAGCAACTAACAAAGACGGCACTGTTAAAGATTTATTTACCGTAGATTTATTAGATAACAAAGGTGTGTTGCGTAATAATAATACTTTATTACTTTTAACGCTTTTAAAATTAAGTCAAATTAATCCAAAAGACTTTGAAGGCTACACGATTAAAAGTCCTGAAGGTAATGAACAAAGTGTCATTGTTAGCCCCAGTAATATTAAACAAATTATACGCGACATCTTTTTCAAAGATCGTAAAACTGTAAAAGGTTTAGCGCAAGACAGTAATCTTACTCGCATAGAAGAAAGAATAGCTGATGCTAAAGAAGATCTAGCTACATTTAAAAAACAAAATATTGAAGATAAAGATACACCAAGATATAAACGTTACGTAAATAGAGTAACAACAAAGATTGGTAATCTTCAAGCTGTTTTAAAACATTACACAGAAATTAATAAACGCATTGAGTTAGATGCATTTGCAGACTTTGACACAATTTATACTCGCATGCAAGCAGACGATGATTTAGCACAAGACTACTTTAACAATACCGTTGATACAGATTTAAAAGATTACGTACTTGGCATTGATCCTACAGGTGCAGATCGTCTTTATCGTAGACGAGAAGTGTTTAAAGATAGAACAGATGTGCCTGGTATTCCTAAACTAAATCTTTATTTTGTAAGACATGTGTTTGGTAAGAATGACAAAAAAGAATTTAATAAAGCTAAAGATAACTTAACAGCTAATGAGCAAACAAAAAATGCTGATCTTCGAATTGTAACAGAAGATGGTACAGCTGTTTTTGTTGTACCTGACGAACAATGGAGTTTTGGTGGCAACGAAAGTTTAGCAGCTCTTTATAAACGTGTTATGAACGGAGAAGAATACAACATTAGTGAAGTGTTTATTTTATCTGAAACTAAATATAATGAAATAGAAGATATCCAAAAAAATAATAAAAACGACTTTGATATGGTTGATCGTTACACTGTTACAGATGAAACAATTAAACCTGTACCTGAAGTATTAAACGTGCAAGGTAAAAAAGTTATTGTAGATTTGTGGTTAAAAGATTTAAACCTTATTTACAAAGAACGTTTAGATACTACAAACAAAGTTACAGCTAGTGAGTTATTAAATAAATTAAGTTTGTTTTATCAACAACGTTATACAAAAAAGAACTTACAAGGTTTTGTGCCGATCTTAAAGAGCTACGGTGAAGGTACTAATTTATTTAACACCGAAACGTTTAGACGTATACAAGAAGAAGCTAAACTTAATAATATGTTTTTTGATTTCTATGATCGCATCAAAGGTGATTACGATTTAGAAACTATAGGTGTTAACTTTTTTAAAGGAAAATTTATTAAGAAAGGTTACGATTTAAGTAAGCTTAAAAAAGATTTAAACGACCCGGTTTTAGTAGCTAACTTAGTACAACGAGGACTGTTTGATAAGATTATAAAAGCATTAACATACATGCAAAAAACTTATGGTGATGATCCTTTAGTAGATAAAATAAATTACTACAATGTTTTAAAACCTGAAACAACTTCAGAAATACTTAAATTAAAGAACTCTATTTATGGAATTGTAAAACACATTGAAAAAACAAACAAAATCGCATACAAAAAAATTATACCTATAATTCAACAGCACATTAAAACACAGTTCAGCGAAGATACCGCTTCACAAAATGTTTTATCTTTCTTAGAAATTAATAAAGAATTAACAAGTCCTATAGTAACCGATCTTGAAAAAGTCTTTAGAGACCCTTATAAGAAAAGAAAGAAAAGTATGCTTGAGTTATTTAAAGCTTCTGCATACAACAGATACGGTAGCGCAGATGAAGGTATAAGTCTTTTAAATGCACAACAATATCATTTAAAAAACTTTTACGACATTATACAAGAAGCTCGTAAACGTCACTATAAACTTATTGCTAAACATAATAAAGACACAATTAACTATTCTCATTTAAGTAGTTTAAAAAACGCATGGAAAGATTGGTATAAAGATCGTATTACATTAGATGAACTGTATGCACAGTTAGAAAAAATTATACCTCTTAAAAACTTTGATTTAGACTTAAAGCCTAAAAACGGTTCAGGTATATACAGTCTTGCAGAGAAAATTTATAATAGTGATCCTACACGTAAAGACTTTAAGAGTCCGGATGATATTGTAAAACATATTGTTTATGGATACGTACTTAAGTCTTATTTAATTTCAATTAATCAATACATGAACAAGCGAGTAGCTGATCAACTAGATGGATTTAACGCTGTTGATTACTTAAACTTATTACAAACTACACGTGATGAATTATTAATTAAAAAAAGAAACAAAACTATTTCAAAACCAGAAGCAGCTTTGTTAGCAAACGTAGAAAAGCGTTTAAGACTTTCGCAGCAAATTACAAATAAAAAAGACCGTTACGGTTTTAATATGGAACATTTAATTTTCCGTGGTGATAAATTAAGTCTTATGTTTTTCTATGACTTCCCATCAAAAGCTGAAGTAGAAAAACAAATAAAAGAAGGTACATTAGAAGAAATACAAGATGTTAAAATCGATGAGTATATAAGTGAACATATAAGTAAAAAATTTAATATTGAGCTTGATCAAAGTGATCGTTTACTTTTGACTGTGTTTGCAGGAGACGTTATTGAAACTGCTACAGATCATTTATATGCGAAAACTACAAGCACTTCTAATCAATATGTACCTAAAGTAGTTACGCTTGATCGTGTTATTAAAGAAACAGAAGCTCTTAAAGAACAAATTTTAAGTGATGGGTTTACGCAAGATGAACTTCAAACAATGATTGCGCTTGCTACTACAAAGAAAAATGAAGGTGTTTATCTTACAGGAGAAGATGCTTTAAAAGATAAAGCTATATTTGGAGAAGAAGGCAAAGTACCAGGAAAAGTTAACACGTATATTAATGAACTGCAAAGAATTAAATCGTTGCGTTACAAAATTAAAAAGACTAAATTAACTTACAAAGAAATTTTTAAAGTTAATCAGATAGATCTTTTAGAAACAAGTACAAGATTTTTTGATTACTTTAAAAATGTTATTAGAAACAATGACTTTAATTTAGACTCAGAAGAAATTGTAAGAATGCTAAAAGAGTTTGGTATTAGTCGTGATGAAGTGTTTTCAATATTAGAAGGTGAATACAAAACAATTCAGCATTTTATAAACGCACATATTAAAACAAATGATCCTAGCGCAGAAGGTGATGACTTTACTAAAGCTAATTTGTTAATATGGTTTATTAATTACCATAAAGACCAATACATACGCAACGTACTAAAGAGACCTAATTATACTGTTAGTTTAGAAGACATAAAAGCTGTACGTGATTTTGAATTAATCCGTGAAAAAGATAACAACTTACGCTTACAAACAATTAGTATTAACAATTTACTAGGAGAAGGTAATGCTATTACTAATAGTGTTAACTTTCATTTTAATCGCGGGTTCTCTATACTAAGAGAAATTGATCGTCAAACAACATACTATAACGATAGACTTGGTCGTATTATTTTGGACGATACTAATCTTAGAGATAATGAAGAATACTCCGGTGATTTTAATGGAATTATTTATAAACAAAATAATATTAAACTTGTAGCTGCAGATACACAAAGAACTTTATATGAACCTATCTTTAAAGAAGGTGATGCTGGTTTTGTTGGTTCTCGTATATATGAATTAATGTTAATGCGTAAAGAATTTATCAACGATATGATGGCAGAAAACATGGCTACTAATAAAAATGTTGGTAGTGCTAATCAATTATATAATAGCTTACGTATTACATGGACTGACTTGTTAGAAAAATTAAAGAAAGATTTTAAACCTGGCCAGTTTATTCGTGTAAGAGATATTACAGCTGCTGTAGGTTTGTTTAAAAAA
>Ga0099848_1000706_pt1 | contig 15572 bp, 26 predicted proteins | sample CB_VirMetaG_3_FD_78179 | JGI IMG/M metagenome (GOLD analysis project Ga0099848, IMG submission 78179) | Freshwater to marine saline gradient viral communities from Chesapeake Bay - CB_1508_1S Viral MetaG | ecosystem: Environmental > Aquatic > Marine > Coastal | place: USA: Chesapeake Bay...
CGTCTTGAGCCTTTGCTCAATTCCTGGAACGAGAAGTACAATGCCTTCACAAGACACATGGCAAGTTCTGCAAAACAGCTGGAGAATCTACAGGCTGCAGTCAAGAGTTCCGGCATCACACAGAATGAGTTGTACAATGCGCTCAATAAGCCTGAAGTAGTCAAGTTCACCGGACCGAAGGGTGAGGTGGTTCAGGCATACAAGAACTGGTTTGACCAGATGCGTGAGGAAGCCAATGCCATGGGCCTAAATGTGGCCAAGCGCGAGAACTATGTTCCACATTTCCTGAAAGACCAAGTCGAGATTGCGAAAGCTATACGTGAGCGTGTACGTGAGATTGAAAAAGAGTTTGAAATCAATCTAACAAACTATGCTCAGGGTGAGTATGAGCAGGCTGCAGCCCGTGGCCTGCGTGAATCTCCGCTCTACCGTGAATTGAAGGATGGCCTTGACTATCTCTACGGAGATAAGATTGGCACCTCCGAGAAGATGCAGGAGTTTCTGGCACAGCAAATGAATCCCCGTACTGCCGGGACACGCAGCTACTCAAAGGCTGCTGCGACCTACCGTCGTACTGCCGAGGATGTACCTGCCTTGCTGCGCGAAACAGACGTGGGCAGACTGGGTGTACGCTGGGCATCGACCACGCTCAAGCATGCATACCTACGCAATGAGTTTGCAAACTTTGAGAAGGCGCGAGATATGCTTGCCCGTGCAGGATTCAAGGCAGATGCAGAGACTCTGACCAACTGGCTCACGGACAATCTGGGTGGTACACGTGCCAATACCTGGAAGGCCATGACACAGGAGCTCCAGAACACTTTGCTCAATATGGCCGAAAAGGGAGGCAACAAGGGCCGTCTCGCCACGATGCTACTAGAGGGTGGCACCAACAACTTTCTGCGCCTCACAGGGGCTGTATACCCCAACTTCCTGGGCTTCAATGTAAGGTCCGCAATCCAGAACATGACTCAGCCATTCCTGGTCACTGCACCGGAGCTCGGTATAGTGCTGGGGCCGCGCTACATCCTACGTACCATGCCACGCATGGCCAATCTCAAACGTATGATGCAGCAGGCAGAGCAATACAGGGCAGCTCAGTGGAGTACCGAATTGCAGACTGTCCTGGAATCCGGGATGAAGCGAAGCTGGCTGGGCGAAGCTACGGACAAGACCATTCGTCAATACTCAAATGTAGCCATGGCCATGTATGAGATGGCAGAGCGTGCCAACCGTGCCATCGTCGTAGACATGGGACAGGAGTTGGCCAAGGATGTGCTGGCAAAGGATGCCACTGCCCTGAAGTTTGTGGGTAAACTGAATGTAGGTACACGTCGTGCAGTCGAGGAGGCAATCAAGGAAGGCAATGCACAAGAGGTGGAGAAGCTGCTTGTGAACAATCTGCTCGACAAGACTATCTTCCAGTACAACCGTGGTTCTATGAGTGAATTCGGACGTGCTATGGGACCTGTCCTGAGCACATTTGCCAAGTGGCCTACGGTTCTCGTGGGTGATATTTTGGATACGTACGAAAGACAAGGTATGGCGGTGGGAAGTATGGACCTGGCTAGGAAATATGTAGGCCCACTCGTGTTGCTGGCAGGAGCCAATGCGGCACTGAGCGGAGGGAAGCCCTTCAGTCAGGAAGATGTACAGACTCAGGCTCTCATCGGTGGTAAGCAGGGATTGACTGGACTGTCACCCCTGATGTCGCTCAAGCAGGGAATCGGTATGCCCCCATTGGTGCAGGCAGGTAAGAAGATTACTGAGGGTGCATTGAGTGGAGACATGAACAAGGTTGTGCAGGGTGTATCCAACATTGGAGATGCTCACATCCCCGTCATTCCGTCCATCCTGAGAACTATCAATGACGTGACCAAGCTGACCACGGGAGAAGAGGCAGAAGTCAAGAATCTGCAGACTCTTTTAGAGACCTTGGCCGAGTGAGCTGGTCAATCTGATACTCCATGTGCTCAATCATGTCGGCCATCTCTTCCATTCTTTCATTCATTTCACGCTGTGATTGGAGTACATTGTAGAGGAGGGTGGCCACGTCGACCGCGACAAGGTTGACGCTGGGCTTGGGTGGTTCAACTTGAGCAGTCTTCCACTCTCTGAGTTTCTTCCTGAATTTTAGTACATTACTCTTTTCCATGATGGAATCCTCCGGGCAGGTTTATCCTGCCACAGAGTTAAGATAGCACATATAGACGTACAATCCAATCGAGTTCGCTAATGTCTGTCTGCTTAATTGTGTATACGCTAATGCTAAGTTCCTGAGATTCTTTGGCTGCCAATACATTCGACTGAGCCACGACACAGGTTTTGCTGAGGGCGGGATTGACGGATACCAGGACGGCATCCCGTTGAGAATTGAGTGAGCCGAAATTCAGCTCATAGATACGTCCCTGGCCAAGCTTGTCAGAGGGCTCTGCGTCCTCCTTGCCGGAGTGCTGAATGATGTGTGGCTTGCCGAGGCCCAGTGCCTTCTTGTCAATTGTCAATTTCTGCGTCACACCTTCGTTGAGTTTGAGTCCCAGTGAAGTGTGTACAAATTTGTCTTGAATAATGGTGCGTAGTGAGAGGGACATGCTGTACTCCTTTGTGTTTGGTACAGCTGCAGTGTAGAGGAAAGGAAGAAAGAAAGCAAGAGAAAACTCGGGCATAGTTGGTGGGATTGTCGGGGATGATGGGGTAGGATTGCGGGGATTGATTGGTGGGACTGTGGGGATAATGCCGAGCTCAGTCTTCTTGTGTCTCCATCTCAAGTATCATATCGGCAAGCTGTTGTCCAACCACTTTCGGCGGCACATAGCTTAGGCTGGGTTTGTACCAATCCAGGATACGGCAGTGTTCTGTTAAATAGTTGTGTGCAAATTTGATGGCCGTGTCATCCAGTGTTACAACCAACGGCTCTTCCTTGTACAGGTCCAGCTCGTCAGTCAAATCCTTTACATTTCCCTTCCTATCTTCCAAGGCAATGAAGTCAAACTCCGAAACTCGGGCACGCTCCATCATGCGACAGAGGTCCCACTGGTCACTGTTATTCAGGGCATAGGTGCTCAGTAAGATGATTGGTCTCACAGCTTATCCTTTATTTTCTTTATTTCGCTTTGTATTTCTCTACGCTTTTCGACGGGCAAATCAAAGGATGCTTTCTCCAAGGCATTGGCTTCCTTGAGTTCTGCAAAGCCCTTGCGTTTGGTGCCCTGCAGGAAGCTTGCCGAACCTTCCAGGCCATAGAGTGCGGGCACGGGGAGCAACTTCTGCAGCTCTGTGTGACCGCATTGCGCACACTTGCTGGGCATATCCCAAGCTTCAGTGACAGCCTCGCAGGAGAGGCACTCAAAGTCCTGTATCTTGGGCACCTGCTCTGTGTCCTCTATCACATAGTAGAAGGACCAACGTAGAGGAGCATGGTGTTCCAGCACATGTGCCACGGCAGCTGCCTGATTGGGGAAAGGCCCTGCAACAATAGGCTCTTTCTGTGCATAACATTTTGCAAAAGTAACCTTCGCCATTCTTCACCTCCAGATGCGCTTCAAAATTCTATACGTAGTCCAATGGTAGCAGAGTTTAGTTTGAATTCAGAGAAGTTCATACTTGGGTTAATTGTCAGAAAGAAGGGTGTGTTGCCCAGACGTAGGCCGCCATCCAGTCCGAGTATGTAGTGCCTGTCCAGGAGTAGAGAAAGGCCATCCATGTTGACGCCCAGATGATAGTCTGGCGGGATGTATCCCTGCTGCTCTGTCTCCTTGGTCTCATTGGATGTCTGTTCCTTCTTCTCTTCTGTACGTGTCGTCTCCTCAATCTTTGTTCCGTCCGGTTTAGTGATGACTCGGTCCTTGACTGTGGTCCTGTCGACGTAGACAATCTTATCCTTGTAGACAATCTTGGTCTCGGGGCGGCAGACTGCGTCCTCCGGCCAATTCTTGTAGCCAAAATAGATGATTGCGGTCTGTGCTATGAGCAACAATTCCTTCCAGTTCTTTCCTACAAATTTTGACATTAGTTACCTTCCTTAAAATAGAGCACTTCGCACATGGGATGTGGCGGATAGCGGCTGACCTTGACGATACGCAGGGTAGACGCCATCATCTGTCCCGAGGATATGACTTGTTTGAGATGGGAGATAGTGTTGTACTCCTCGCGGCGAATCCACTTGTTCTCCATGAAGAATTCAATAGCATAATTGTGTCCTTCTGGCAATGTCCAAATGTAATTCTCGTTGCCCATCAAAGTTTCTCCAGCTTGATGTACTCATAAAGGTGCTTGAACAATTTTCGTTCGATGGCATAGCCGGATGCGAAGTAGGTACGATTGGCAACCTTGCGCGGCTTGAGTGAATGCTCATGCACAAGGTAGTCTATGGTTTCGATTAGCTCCGGTATGTTACGGAATATGTAAGCCTCGGAGGTTAACACAAACTGGTAGATGAATAGGTCAGCGCCCTTCTCCCAGGATTGCCAGGGACCGCCGGGTTTCTGCTGGGACAATACGGAGAATCGCTCAAAGAAGAAGTTCGGAGTCTTGTTCGGATGATAGTTGTCCGACTTGAGCTCGACCTTGAGTCCATCCTCTGTGAGAAAATCGTAGTCTCGTACAGGCGACTTGATGAGCGAGTTGTGGAAGTTGCTTTTCCATAGGGACTGGAAGGATTGCTCCCCCTGCTCTCCTATGGTCAGCTGTTCTTTCCATCCGTAAACTTTTCTAGCCATCTATCACCACTGCTTGTTTGAAGTATTCCGGGAAAAGGGTTCCTTGCTGACTGTACAACCTGCGGAAACTTCGGTCAAGGATAAATGTGGAACCAAAGTCATCCGGCCCACGGCAGATACGGCCTGCGGCCTGCACGACCTGCTGTATGGCTTGCCATGCATAGCGTTCTGGATGGGTCTCTGCAATGAACTTCCAAGCCGGGTCCCCGAGGAAGGGCCAGGGGACCTTGCAAATAATCTGGACCTGATAGTCGTCGCCATACAAATCAACCCCCTCATAGAGTCCCGAGCCCAACAAAACAAGGGGCTCTTTTGTCGTCTTGAAGTAATCCACTACCTCAATCTTATCTTCCCTGCCGTGCGATAGGACTCTGTCCCCGAGCTGCTCACGTAACATGGGCAGAATCTTGGCTGAGAGTGAGTATGGAATGTGTACTAATATCTTCGTCTTAGGAGACATGTTACATATATTAACTACTCTGCTTGCTAAGCTGCTCAGACTATCCTGCGAGACGGGATAGCTCAGGCCATATCCCTGCTCTACGAACACCGGCCTACGCTTCGCCTCGATGGGTGACTCAACCTCGATGTACTTCACCCGCTTCCCTGCCAGGGCCAGCTGCTCTACCTCCAACCTGGAGATGGTTCCGCTCAGCAAGACTATTTTCTGTACCTTCTTCGAGGGCCAGAGGACCTCCAGCTTGGGCTCGTGCGAGGTGTCCAGCGGGAGCAAGGTCAAACAGTCCCGTTCCCGGCCTCTGTAGCGCCTGTCACCACGCTCGACTAGGTAACGCATACGACCCGTCTCTAACTCTTCACGTAGGGCCTGCCAGGCACCTTCCCGAAACTCCCTTGTCCTTACCCAGTCCAGCAGCGCCTCATAGGTGTCCACAAAGTAGGGCAGCCTCACCTCATCCCCGCCCTTGAGCAGGATGCGGTCAACCCAGAGGTGCTTGGCCGCCAGTTCCTTGGTCATGTTCACGAGCAGGTGTGCCTCGTCAACCATGATGACTGGGGAGTAGAGTCTATGTGCCAGATAGGTGTAATAATTAGCTACCCGATAAGGAACCTTGTGGACTTGCCGGACCTGACGTAGGTACACGCACTGTCCGCAAGTTTCCCCCATCACCCTTTTCCTGGCTTGGCAACTCATCGCCTCACCCTGCTGGTCCGTGGCCCCGCCTTGGCAAGTGTAGCTGTCCATATTCCTGAGCGCATAGATTCCCTCCGACTCGACGACCTGGTCGAGCAGGACATTGTTCGGTACAAGGATGGTCGACTGCAGCTTGTGTTTCTTGTGGACCCAGCGTGCAATCGTACTCATCATGCGAGTCTTGCCTGCGGCAGTGGGCGCGGAGAGCACAAACACATCGGCCTCATTCCAGTACTTTTCCAATGCAGTGAGAGCAGCCACCTGGCAATCCCGTGGCTGTCCTCTGAACATGTCTAATAATCTCATGTCAATCCCCAGATTCTTGCAGGTCCTCAAACTTATCGCCGGGCTCAATCCGCACATAGATTCTGTGCTCAGAGTAGCGTGAGGTGGTCGGTCCGACGAGGTCATTGATTGTGTAAAGCAGCTGCTGCATGGTCTTTACATCGTCCTCTTCCCGGTCTCCGCCCTCGAACACTTGTACCCGTACCATCTCAGGGTCCGAGTGGTCCTCCAATATCCAACCATTTGATACCATCTTGATGACTAAACTCATGACTGTACGACCTCCAATACTTCTGACTCATTACTAATCTTCTGTCCTGCATGGTGGAACAGAGTCAATCCCATGACGGTGGCATCCTTCATGTCCGACTTCTCATAGGACTTCAGGTGCTCCCTTACCCAGGCATGCCAGGTTGTGCTCGGTATCTCAATCAAACTTTGCGACTCAATGCCCGCCATGAAGATGGCGACCGAGCGGTGCAGATTGACGACACCCTGCGTGCGGAAGTCACCGCCCCTGCTGCCCATAAAGGGAGGAATATATTCAATGCACAGCACGTCAATGTTACCGAACAACTCGGGGTTCCCCTGCAAGGTCTGCAGAATCTGTCTGTAGCGTTGATGCGGCTGCTGTCTTCTCTTGCTCATGTCAATCTCGCCTGACTCAATCCAGGTCGAGTCCTGAAACAGAGCATAGCCCGGCAAACTTCCGCCCGATGCCGGGTCGATGCACAGCACACGGCCTTCTCGTATCGAACTAGCCAATCTCTTGGCATCTATTGCGAACTTGCTCTGCTTCTTAGCCATTACATTATGTCCTCTCTCTGATTGGACTTCTTGACTGCGCCAGGTCTCTCTGCTTCTGGAACAATCTGATTGAGCAACTCGTCTACCCACTTGTCAAACAACTCACGCTTCAGCTTGCCAAATCGGAAGCAGAGAATCTGCACATAGGAATAGCCCGTGCCCGGCTCCTCACCTTTGTGGTATAGGGCCCAACGTCCGAGGTCAGCAGAGACAATGTACTCTGTGCTGCTAAACTTGAAAGCAAAATCCAAATAGCATTTACCTGTAATCTTCATCTGTATCATAGCTTATCCCTCAAACTTATCCTGTGCCCAGTTGTCTACAATGTTTGCATCGCCCTTAAATTTAACACTTCCATTCAAGAAAGAGTTTAACTCGTCCAATACCTTCCCGTCAAGTAATTGTTTCGCTTGTGCAGCCTGCTCTTCCGGCACCTCAAGCATCACACAATCATGGATGTCCCATACGTAGGGCGCATAACTTATACGCTCGCGCATAAATACACGCTCCACGAATACGTTGAGCAGGACAAATATGTCATGGCCGCTTCCTTGAATACTTCGGTTGACTATGTCCTTCAGGTAGTCCGAGGATACACCCATGGGCCGCCCGATAGGATTGAGGAACCAGCCTCCTGTACGTTCCCATTGTGCCAGCAGGAACTTCTCATAGTCCTTGACGGCAGCAAAGAGTTCCCAGTAACGGGAGTGCATGGACTTGGCCTCGGCCAAACTAATCTCGATGCCCTGCAGTGCCAGCCCCTGACGAATCTTGTTGGGCCCGGCCCCGTATGAGCTGGACAAGTGCAGCAACTTGGCAATGTTGCGTGCCTCCTTGGCATCCTTCTTGGCCTTGGCTACAGAATCTTTGGTATTGTCATAGGGGTCATAACCGGCGGCACGAATCGCGTCACCGACTCGTCCACCGAGCTGGGCCCCAACACTAAGGTACACACAATCCCAGCCAGTTGAATCGGGACCATAGAGACGCATAAGAGTCGGGTCTCCAGAAGCCATGGCCAGGACATGGGGTTCAAGAGAAGCCACGTCAAAGATGACAAGCTTGCATCCAGGACCTGCAGTCCAGCATTCCAGATATTTCCTATCCTTCGCCACATTTTGTAAATTGAGTCCATCGGCTCCTCCCAATCGGCCCGTATACGTTCCCGGACACTTTAGACCTGCGTGCAGAAATGCTCGGTCGTCCAGCTTATCCAGACAGCCCTGCACCATGGTGCGAATCTTGTTGCGTGCATTATAATTAATCAATGTAGGCCCGTGCGGCTTCAGTACCAAGAGTGCGTCCTCGTCCACCGCCGGCTCTCCACTGTCGGTCGTAGAGAGCACGTCGTATCCGAGGGCCTGATAGAATAGCCACTGTTTGTGTTTAGCAGAGTCAATGTTGAATAGTCCCAAGTCCTTACTCTCCGTAGTCGGTACAGTTAGACTAGCCAACTCATTCATCTTCTGGTGCTTCTCGTGCCAGCGTCTCCACGGAATGGTAATCTCCGGCACGGCAGTTTCCAGTGCCAGTCTCTTGGCTTCCCACTTCTCCCAATTCTTGGATTGCTTGCCGTCCGCTTTCCAGCGCGGGGGCTCATTGCCCAGCTCAGGCATCTTCTTGTATTGCTTTGGTTGTGATTCCTTGTGCTCCAGTGCTACACGCTGATTGAATTCCTGCACTGCCTCACGTACACCATCTGACAAATAGAAGGTCTCGAGGAGAGAGGCGCACTCCACGTCCAGGTCTTTCCTGTAGTCCTCAAGTTGTAGCAAGTCGATGTGTACTCCACGCAGCTTCTGCCAAATGACATGCTCAATCGTGGACATGAAGGCCGGCCCGTAGATGCTGAACACCTTGAATTGCTGGAGAACAGGTTTCAGTACCCGGGTCCATAGCAAATAGGTTGCATATGCGTCAGCGTGACAATACTTGCCTAGTATATGGGCCGGTGCACGCCACATCTGTGACTTGTCCGGCCCGCCGTGTTGCATGGTGTGTCCATTGTCGATGAGCCATTGGTCCAGCTCTGCCTCGTTGCTCTCCGGCCATCCGAGCAAGTCAACCATGGCTTGTTTGAGTCCATACTTCTGGCCGGCCCATCCCTCGCAGGCAAGCCATCGGTACACTGCATACGTGCAGTACACCCAGTTGTGGAAGTCGGGCCTGTCCTCGAATCCCTGTCCCTTGCCTTGTGCAAGGTAGAGGTCACGTGTCAGGTAGGCCCCGTCAAATACGACGTTGTGTGCAATGAGTGGGACCCGGTACTCATGCAGACACATGATAAAATCATACCACAAAGAGGGGTTGCTGTGGTCAACTTCTGAATAGAAGGTTCCCCAGTGTGCGCTGACACCGATGCCAACCACGTAATTTGTTTGATAGTCTTTGGCCATGTCGACGCCACGTGTCTCCAGGTCGACGACTAATTCGCAGTCCTTATGCTGACTGACTAGACTTTGTAGTTCTGAGAGAGGCAGGAACGTGGCCTCTTCGTGCGGGCTGCTCTGTATTGGCTTCAGTAAGGCGAATGGTTTCGTCTGCATCTGGTATCCCCCTCGATTCCAGTTTACGTTGTGCGAGCTGTTTGCTCATGCGTGGCCATAGTTCATGCTTGTCCATCTCCTCTCTCCAGAAGAGAGCTCCGCCAAACTTGGTTACATTCTTGTTAGTTTTGTCCATAAAAAAAGTACCGCAATAAAGAGTAGATACAGGACTACAAATGTAATGCGAATAAAGTTTACGGTTCTGGCTTTGCTCTCGGTACGCTTGTCGGCTTCGGCGAAGGCTTTTTCGTCTCTGATTCTGGTGGACAGTATGGCTGGATTTCTACGTCTTTTTTGACGCCGGGTGCCTTTTTTGCGTGGCATAGGTCTGGTTCCTTTGTGTCAGGTGTCTCCTTGACCTGACTGGCACAGGCCATGAGTGCGAACAGAATGAATACGGCAAATACTACTAATTTCATGTGATACCTCCGAGGGGGCCGAAGCCCCCGATGTGAATTACTTCTTAGGAAGGTTGCGGAACAGTGAGTAATACTCACCGCCATCACTCTTGCCTGTGTGGTACTTGATGCCGCTCTTCGCCTCACGCTCGGCGAGCATGCAGATGCGCGTACCGCGCTCCTCATCTCCCTGACGTGCATAGAGTGCAAAGGTGCCGTCCTCGTTTGCGAACAGCTTGTACTTTACGCCCGACTCACGGTCCGAGCCCGAATACTGCTTACCCTTGGCTCCTACCTTATCAAAGAACATACCTGTGAGGCGCTTGTTCTCCTTGTTTCCATTGTCGTCGACAGTCACATAGAGTGTAAAGTCTGCACTCTTGCGAGCTCCTCCACGTGCTGAACTGTTGGTGCTGCGTACATTGCTTGGTGCGTTGCGTGTCATGCTCATGGCATACTCCTCATTTGTTGCTGACTTTGGTCTTGACCTGTTCAAGCCAAGTCTCGAAACCTTTATCCTCGTACTGCTCACATGTCGATACGAGTGGGCAGAAGTCACATTGCTTCCAATTTTCCCGTTGCCCTGAATAATCCAAGTTGATTGGGCGTGGGCCTAGCTGTTTCTGCTCCACTGACTGTTCGATTAGCTCGTAGTACTGCTCGATTCTATCACAAGAGATGATTGTGTCAATCCATTTCTTGCTTCCCTCCTCCCGAAATTGCAGTTGTCCCTGTGCAAACTTCAACTCAAAACCTTTGGTAAAGGGCAGCACCTTCTTTATTTCAGAGATGCCATCCTTGTTGGTCGAATACTCACAATATACGGATGCTGCATCCTCCTGTTTTGGAAAGTGTTTCTGTGCCCAGCCCATGACGTGCCAATCCACTCGACTCGTGTACCACAACTCAAAGGGCACGTCGTAGCCCGACTGCTCCGAGAGTTTCCACATGTAATGTGCAGCCTGCACCAAGTGTCCTGTCTTTGGCTTTCCTTGCAAGACAGTCCGTGCCGTCCATAGACTTGAGACAAGCTTCAATTCGAGGCCACGCACAAGCTTTCCTCCGAGGTCGGCAAGTACGATGTCCGGCCTTCCCGTCACCGGGGTGCCTCCCTTCGTTTCCCATTTGATTGGTACTTCCTCTTCCCTGAATATCTTGCCCGGCCAGGAAGCACTCAGTACTTCGTGCCAGCTGTCCTCATTGGTGCGTCCTGCAGCAAACATGAGGTCACGGGTGGATTCTCCCTCCATCTCCTTGAGGTCGATACCCAGAAAGCGCAGCATGGCCTGCCTGTGGCATGTTCCTGAGACTTCTATTCCGCCCTCGACGGGCTCCACGAGGCCGACAGTACCGCCACGCAGCGTGCCCTTCTTCAGGGACTCCTCTGCCTTGGACTTGTCTGTCAATGCCTGCGTGCCTGCCTCAAGCAAGGAAGTCGTCGGAATCAAACTCAGTTTCATGAGAACTCGCCCTCTCTTTCTGTCTTCCTGTCACGAATGGAGTTGGTACGAACACGCCGAAGACTCGCATCAGTTCGTTCTTCTCGTTTAATCGGCCATAGCTGGCCAGAAAGTGAGGAATCTTTTGTTTTACGAGTTGGGGAAACCAGCTTTCCGCTTCGGACCGACGATTGCACTCGACGAACAGGTACAGTTGCCACTGATTTCCCAACGCACTCTCGGAAAAGTTTGCTTCGCTCAAGACTTTCCAATGGGAAGGGCGGCTCCGCTCTCGTTTCTTCTTTTCTTCTCGGGTACTCATGGGCTGGTTGCTCTCCTCTGATAAGCAGGTAGATGAGTAAGAAGGGTGACAACACAAAGTAGAAACTAGTCGCAATAATAGTTTTGATTAAGTTGACGGCAATGGCCACAGGTCCTCTCCTCGTGTTGTGAAATGAATGTCTTGTCACACCTAAGACATCGGCGCTTCTTTGCAACAACGGGCCTGAGTCCATTTTTTACACGGGCCACATTTTGGTCACGCTGCATCTTAATCTTCGCTTCAGTCTTACTCATAGCTAACCCCCTAGTATTTAGAGCAAAGTGGAATCCAACAGTGGAGTATCCACGTTTCGTTTAATTTCTATCTTGGGCTTGACCACGTATGGACAATCCGAGACGGTTACAGTCATTGTGATGTTGCCGAAGTGTAGCTCTTCCCTGTTTCCTCGTTGCAGCAATTCTGCCGAGCAGAGCACAACCACATCCTTGTCAGCTGCCTTGGCCTTCAAGGCTGCTGAGCCGGAGTTTAACCACCAGTCATGGACAGTCAGCTGCTTGAATTGCTCCACGCTGAGTTGAAGGCGTTTGGCCTGCATTGCTTCGAGCTCAAGCAATTCTTCCACAGTGGCAGTGATGTTGGACAGGATGTTGTATATCTGTCCTTGCACACGCAGGCTGGCCTGGTGTTGCATGAGCAGTGCGCCGGAGACTACGGCACGTTCAGGGCAGGCAGGGCTTTGCAGGATGACAAAGGCCATGGATGCAGCCAAGTGTGCCACGCAGACGACCTGCTTACCTTGGGCCTGCAAGGCCACCAGCTGGTCAATGATGCGTTTGCCTGAGAGGACAGAGCCTCCGGGACTAATGAGTTGCACGTAGACCGTATCACTTGAGAGTTGCGGAATCCTCTTGGCGACCTTCTCCACCATGTCCTCGCTGACTTCACCGAGCAAGGTCAGTGTATTCGATGGGTTGAGCATGACTGCGTCGGGAGTAGACGCCGAAGCAGTGAATGGTATAATGAGCGTAGCGAGCGAGATTAGAAATCTTTTCATATACTTTCCTTATCTGTGTTTAGTGTGGCCAATTCATACATCCAGCAGACCGTCCTCGAGTATCACCTCCTCCTCTTCGTTTGAGAGACGCCGTACACGCAGCTTGCCTGGAACCTGCGCATAGTCCTGAAGCTTCTTCTTTGCTGCCTCTTCCGTGGGGCAGACGTCCAGCATGTGCCATCCTTGGCGGATATTCATGATGGGCATGTGGTATACCTGCAGCAATTCCACGGCCCAACGATTGCCTCCGTAGTCAGCGAGTTGTTTTTTCTTTCTTCTCGTACCGAACATCGGTGCTGACTCCTTCGTGTATATTGTCAAGCAGCATTGCCAGTGCTGCCATGGCGTGTCCGAGGTGTGAGACGTTACTCTCAGGGTCCAAATCTTCTCTGTCCAGATAAGCAAAGATATGTCGAAGTGCTGCAGAAGTCAAGCGAATATTCTCGAATCCTGCACGAAAATTGATGCGTGAGTATTTTTCTTGTCCATACATCATGGCCCGAATCATCGGCTCGAGCATGGCCGGTGTGAGCAGCGAGTAGTCAGGTTTCTGCGAGTCATGCTTCACTGCGCCTTCAGATGGAGCTTCTCGCTTCGCTCGGGGAGCTTCTCGCTTCGCTCGAATCTCACCAGCCGTAGCTTTCCTGCTCCTCTGTTTCTTGGTAGAGTCTTTCGTAAGCCGTCGGCTCAGGTTGGGAAGCTTTACGGTTAGGACACTGTTTTGTTGTGTGCGTTTTCTCGCAGAGCGTGCAGCCGAGGCCATGCGGATTCTCCTTCTTGCTTAGTTTTGCGTAGTGCTCCGCCCGGAGCCAGTCTGGATTGTGCTCAGGGTAGTCTCGCTTCATTTCTCAACCGTCTCCTTATCGAGCAATTGCTGAAACCACTCGTCCTGCTTCTTCAAGTTGTAGATAAATAAGCCAAACGGGCCGACTCGAACTAGGACAAGCCCTTTCTCCGATGCTTTCTTGTAGTGCAGTGACCAATAGAACGGGGAAATCTCCGCTTCGACTGTGTGGTTCGGAAAATTGATATGGCCTGTTACTGTTAAACCAAATGGTAGATTCATATCTTTATCCTATTAGCATAGTCTATAATACTGATTGCGTTAGTTTTAGGTTAGGAGAGTATGCTAAAACATACTGTTAGAAAAAAGAGAAGTATTTCAAACACCCGTCGAGTCTGATACATCTGCATCCTCCACAGGTTTGCCTAAGTTGAGGCATGACTGTTCAAACTCTGCGTCCGGCTCCACCCCCTCCGGTACAAAGGATTGCACATACAGTTGGCCGGACTCCTTCCAACAGACGGGCTCCGTGATGTCGGCAAAATAGTCTGCATCGTCGTCAAGGCCGCAGCCTGCCACGAGGGCAAGCAGGGCTAGGGCTGAGCGGAATTGCATAGCTCAAGCCTCCGTCACGTTGTCAGGCAAGGATGCCGGCACTGCGGATTGCTTATGGATGACTGTCTGCATCAGCTTCAGGTCGTCCAGTGTATACTTCTCGGCAGCGACCAAGGCTTGGGCCTGAGCCTGTGCATCCTCGAGTCCCTCAAAGATGAGCAGGGTTGTCTCGGTATCCTCGGGCTTCTTGGCGATGAGCAGGTAGCAATTGGAAGTTGTGAGTGACATGTGGTTCTCCTTTGTGTGTCAATAATGTGGATAAGCGTTGCCGTGTGTGGCTTGTTCTAGGTGCAAAGCAAAGTGTACATCCTCTGCCAAGCTTTGCAAAGATGTGCCGAGCAGTTGCTGGCAGGCATTCTCCAGCCATGCCTCTACCTGCGCAGAGTCCAGCCCGTCCTGTCTCAATACTTTACGGACACGGTCATAGGCGAGTTGTGCAATCAGGTATGGCGTTGCTGGCTGTGAGAGCGGAATCAGGTCGATGCGTTGTTCACTCATTGTCAATCCCTATTCTTGGCAGTGTTCCCATACGTAGTCCCATATAGAACTTGGTTAGCATCCAGTCAAGTTTCTGCATCAGTGTCACCTCCGCAGGAACGTAGGGGTTCATGAGCAGGTTAGGCTCACTCGCATCGTGTTCAAGCAGGAATGCGCAATGTCCCATCTCATGGGCAAAGGTTGCCCGCAGTGTGTACGGGTGAGTCAGTATGTCCCTGCGTATGGTCACATTCCTCTGGACAATTTGCCAAGTGTAGTTCTGGTACAGTTGGCAACGTCCGATGGTATCCTCTGCTCCCTCCTCATAGGCATCCACCACCTTGATGGAGTCAATCTTGTTGAGGTAGGAACCGCAGTGCAGGCTGCTGTATATCTGGCAGTCAGAGAGCCAGTCGTTGACGGCGTCCCGCAGCTCTGCGTCAATCTCCGGTGGTTGGTGTGTCTCCGCCCTCGGATTGTCCACCGGTGGTCGTATTGTCAGGTCCTTGTTGCTCACCGTTCCGCAGGCTGTCACTGCGTTGAAGAGGGTCAGGTACAAGGCCAAGCGTGTCCACGGATTCTTCATTGTGAAGTACCTTTCGTAGTGTGTGATTAAAGTATACTGCCCAGAATGTTTCAGTCAAGTTGAAAGATTGATAGTTTGGAAAATGTGATTCGGCTACCTTGGCCAGTTGTTCCGGTGTGTATCCTGCAAAGTATCCGGAAGTCTCCTTGAGGGTGGTTCCGAGCAGCTCTCCGTGCGAATCGTACTCAGGTTCATAGGTGAATCGTGCCATGACTTAACTCCTTGTAAATAAATGAATGTTACATATATAGCTACTCCCAGTCTGTCTCAGCTCTGTGCGTCTCCCCGTACACGTACATCTGCTCAGCCAGCCAGCGCATCTCCTCGTCCCTCAGCTCAATCTCCTGCTCTACCCAAGGGAGCAACTCGTGGTCAGGATAGTGCTGGTTGAGTTGGCCCAGCAAGTCAATCAGCTCAACATAGGTAA
>Ga0099848_1000707_pt1 | contig 15568 bp, 16 predicted proteins | sample CB_VirMetaG_3_FD_78179 | JGI IMG/M metagenome (GOLD analysis project Ga0099848, IMG submission 78179) | Freshwater to marine saline gradient viral communities from Chesapeake Bay - CB_1508_1S Viral MetaG | ecosystem: Environmental > Aquatic > Marine > Coastal | place: USA: Chesapeake Bay...
AATATTTTAGGGTCTAAGTACATAGTCAATGAAAAAAAATTGGCAATAATTTTTAACTCCGGTAGACAGTATGTTTATGAGGGAGTTACCTTTACTGATTATAGTAAATTTGAGGGTAGTGAAAGTCAGGGTAAATTATTACATACAGTAATTAAAAAATATTCTTATTCACAATCAAAAGACATTGTGGATGTACAACCAATAGTGGAACAAATAGAAAACATAAAAAGTACGTTATGATTAAAAGTTATCAGATAAAAAAAATTATGGTTAAAAATGGAAAACCTCAACACGTTATTTTATTAGGTCCAAATAGTGAGGTGTATGAAACCTCATGTTTCGGTGAAGCAACAAAATTGTGTGAATTATTAAATACGAACACAGATAGTGGATGGAGGTATGAAATTATTACTATAAGTAGTAAATAGAAACGGGCGTTTCAATAATAACAATTAAAAAATAAAAAGTTATGGAAAAATTATCATTCGCTTTGGGTGTTGCTTCCGTATTGGTTGTGCTTATGGGTATAGTCATTACTTGGGTTACGCTTAAGGTTAAAAACTTAATTAAAATTAACGAAAACTTAGAAAGATACATATCTGAAACAGATAGGAGTATACATAATAGAATAGATAAAACAGAACACAATTATTCTGACGAAATAAAAGAAATATATGACACATTCCATAGACGTATTGATGAGTCGTATAGGATTTTAGATCAGCGGATTGAACAAAACCATAATCATATGGTTGAGTTACATAATGACACAATGAGGTATATAGACTCTAGAATAGATAAATTAATCAATAACCCTAAATTTTGTTTAAACAAAGAAAAGGAATTATTAACTGATTAAAATAAGAATACGCCCGTTTCTATTTTTTATGATATTTATCCATAAAGAAACATATTTATTATTATGGATATAAAAAGAATCTCAGAACAAGAAGTTAATGACATATTACAAAAGGAGGATATTGATTTATCTTCTTTCGAAGTTCAGTCAACACTTAACCCAAAAATATTCGATAAAGAACAACACATGTATGAGGATGTAAGAAGAAGACTTCTTATGATTGCGGATGATTTCTTTGAAACACTGAATGTAGGTTGGGTAGATATTGATGATATTATTTTAACTGGTAGTTTAGCGAACTTTAATTGGTCAAAATTTTCTGATGTAGACTTACATATATTAGTAGATTTTGGTGAAGTTGACGAAAACGAAGAATTAGTTAAAGAATACTTCAACTCCAAAAAGAATTTATGGAATGAAAAACACGACATAACTATTAAAGGTTATGATGTGGAATTATATATGCAGGATACTGAAGAACCACATGTATCTAGTGGGGTTTATTCTATTCTTTGGGATGGATGGGTAGTACAACCTGACTCAACTAAGAAAGAGATAGATTCTAAAAAAGTAGAACAAAAAGTTAATAATATTATAGATGCAATATATGATGTTTATTATATGTACAAAAATGAGGAATACGATAAAACTATCAGAATGGTTAAAAACCTAAAAGAAAAAATCAAAAAGATGAGACAAACAGGTTTAGATCGTGAAGGTGAGTATTCTTTTGAGAATATTGCATTTAAAGTATTAAGAAGAACTATGTATTTAGATAAATTAAGTGAAATTGAGACTAAGGCATATGATAAATCTTTAACATTAGATGAGTCTATGTTAAGAATAAAAACATTATAAAAATTAATTTGCGTTTTTTTATAAAAAATGCAATATTTATTTAATAAAACATAATTATGGGAACATATTTAACGGGGACTTATTCTGTATTACACACAGATGGTACTGCAGACTTCACTAATTTCGTATATAGTGCAGTTTATTTCAATTCTGGTGCGACATATACTATTAATGGTGCTAGCGTTGTTGGAGTTGCGGGTGAGACATTAGACATCATAGTAAAAGAAGATGGTACAACACTAAGTACAGGATATCTTTTATTAGGTAATCCAATAGCACCACAAACTAAAATAAAAACAGGTTTAATTACCGCAACTGGTGGTACAGAACAATATCAATTCGTAAACATTAAAACAGGTTTACCAACTAACGGATAAAACGAAATAAATATAAAAAAATGAGAAAAAATATCAATCCAAAAACATTAAAAGGTCAAGACAAACTTAATAGGATGTTAGATCTTATGGGGAAAATGAATACTTTAAATGAAAGTAAATCATATTCTGAATTAGAATTAATCAAAAAAGGACCTAATGGTGTTGTTTATGGTATCATTAGAGAGAATCATGATTACTTTATTAAAACTTCAAATAAAACTTCAGGACGATTCTTAGCCGAAGACTTTAGTTATATCGGAGGACTACAAAACAAATATGATGAAAGATATAAGTCATATGCAGAAGCAATCAAACATTTGAATATGAAGTTTGATATGTTGAATGAGTCGTATGGTATTGAAAAAAATACTAACATTTTTGAATCAGATGGTGTTGCCTTTGGTGGTGGTGTTGGATTTGGGTTTGTTATGGAAGAAGACGATGAAGATCAAAATGAAGGAGAAAAAGAAATTATCTCTGACGCAGATGCAGATTTAGAAGAACAAAAAAAAGTTCTTAAGGTTGACGCACCTAAAGCGGAAGAACCTGTAGAAGATGAAGTTGAAGATGAGACTGAAGTTGATATGGGTGGAGACATCGCAGATGTTGAGTTTGATGAAGAAGAAACTGAAGAAGGTGGAGATGATTTCGGAGATGAAGGTATGGCAGATGAAGAAGGTGACGACAACACTAAAAAGATTCAAAAGTACACTGGTAAGATCGGACAGATGTTAAGAGATATGGATGAAACAGATTCTGACTTAGAAAAATATGTAATCAATTCAATTATATCGGCAATGCATTTAGATGAAATGGATGATGAAGATAAAGAAGATATTATTGCGAAGTTAGAAGGTGAGGAAGATGAAGAAGGTATGGATGATTTCGATATGGAAGGTGGTGATGAAGAAGTGGATGTAGATTTAGATGCAGAAGAAACTACTGAAGAAACACCAGAAGAAGGTGGTGAGGAATTATCTGAAGATGATGACAAAATGACTAAAAAAGAAGTTCTTAACGTCACAGAAAAACAAATGGATATGTTACATGAAAAAGGTATTTGTGAATGTGGTGATAAGTGTTTAGTGTATAGAGAATCTGATGTTAAGGATTCCGTATTATTAGATAAAATTGCGGAAACTAAAAAAGAATGTGTATTCATTTCTAAAAAACAAATGGATATGTTACACGAAAAAGGTAAATGTGATTGTGGTGACGTAACACTAAAATATAAAGGAGGTAAAGAAGAAAAAAACGAAGGTAGAGTTTTTTCTAAAAAACAATTAATGGAATCTTTCTTAAGAAGAGAAACTAAAAAGTCACTTAAAAAAGTTATTAAAGAAAGAAGAGAACTTTGTGAACAATGTGGTGGTAGATTAACTGAGGGAATGTGTATGGAATGTGATATGAATGAACATCATATGGGTTCTAAAGCAACATATAAGAGATACCCACATTATGATAAAGAAGCGTACATTATGGATGAAGAAGACATAATGTATGAAAAACTCGTAGGTAAACAACACAAATTAGATAAAAACAATAACAATAAGATTGATGCGGAAGACTTCAGAATGTTACGTAAAGGAAGAAAAGATAGAAGACGTAATATTGATGAGGAGGATATGTCGGTAATGGATGCAATTGCAACAGGACAAGGATACTTATCCGCAACAGATGATTTAGATAGAGATTTCGATGGTATTCCCAATCGTTTAGATATGGATAACAACGATGATGGTAGATTAGACTTTGAGATGGGTAGAGGTGATGACTTTATTGAATTAGATATTGATTTCTTAAGAAATACTGAATCACCAGTTAAGGAACCAGGAATTAAAGAACCTACTACTAAACCAGGAAAAGGTGATAAGTGGAGAACTATTAAACGTCCTAAAGTTGATCCTAGACCTAAGGCGGGAGAACAAAATATAAGTAAACCAAAACCTTCTTACAGAAGAAGAGGTATGTTTAGATAATGAAACTAGTATATATAAATAAAATTGGACAAAACTGGAAGGGGAATTACATTTATGAATTCCTCTTTTCAGATATATTAGAAGATATAGATGGTGAGGGATGGGATTCGTACCCATCATCTGGAAATCCAGAACCACCAGAAGGAAAATTTATAAAAAAGTCAGGTGTATTAAATACTGATTTAAAATTAGATTTAGTACAAGAATCTGACTCATTTGCAATGTGGGACGCAGTTGACGGAATAGTTGCAATGGCTTGGGAAAATATGGAAGGGTATGATGAGTATCCAGAAAAAAGATTATACTTCTCTTTTGGGGAGGATATTTCTTCAGTAGAAGATAAACTATATGAAAAAGATATGGTAATAATATACGAAAAAGAAACAATAAATACGTAAGTTATGGGAAAGAAAATCAAAATTTATGAATCAGAAATTAAAAGAGCAACTAGACGTAAATTAATGGAGCGTTATGTTGAAGAGGACTATGAGATGAGAGATACTTATAGTAAAAGAGATTTTAAACCTACACCAAAAGAAAGAGGTATTGAGGATGTATTTGGTAAGTATGGTGATGATATGGACCCTGCAGTAATTAGATATATGAGAAAAAATCCTGATCATATTCTAAGAAGAATGGCAAAATTATATCCAGACATCTATATGAGACACATCCCATTACAATCCAATACTGAATTAGAAATGGTGGATGATATGATAGATGAGGCGGAAGAAACTACTGTTAAACAAACTAAATATACTCCAGATGAAGTAAAAAGAGCGGAACAAGAAGGTATGGGTATATCTGTTAATGGTTCAGTTACTTTAGATAAAGATGGAGGTATGACAGTAACAACTAAAAATGAATCTACACAAAAACTATTTAAAAAATTCTTAAATAGAAAGTAAGTTATGACAAAAGGGGATATCATAAGAAAACTAATTTCGGAAAAATTTGCGTCAAAAGCACAACAAAGGTTCTTTTATGCGATGGCGGATAAAGATACTAAAAAAGGTAGAAAGTTTAAAAAGTGGGCAAAAGAATTTTCTGATGATACTGATTTTGATGATATACCTGAAAAAGTTTCTGAGGATAAAAAAAGGACTAAAAACCCAAAAATGAAAAAAGGTGATTTAGTAGAATATATAAATTCTAAGAAAAATCTAAATGAAAGTCCTAGAAGTAATAGACCTATAGTTGTACCAGAAATTTCAGGACCTGATTTTCGTATTGTTGTACAATGGTTAGAAAAACTTAGAGAAAGTGGTGTTATTAATATGTTTGGTTGTTCCCCTATGTTAAATTGGACAGAAAAAGATTTACATAGATGGTTATATGGGCAAAAACAAGATCCGGAGTCTATAGAAGAACAAATAGAAGAGTTAGAATATGAAAATGAGGATGGTGATAATGATTCTGATATAGAAATGTTAGAAAGTCAATTAGAAAATATAAAGTATTTATTAGAAAATAAACAAGCAGTTAGAGATGTATTAATTAGAACTGCCTTAAAGAGAGTAGAAAATACTGATGGTAATTATGAAACTAGAAACGTACAACGTATTTTTGAGAAACTAGCGAAGGAAGTATTTATTATGTGGACAGAAGTTATTTACGGAAATTTTTAAAATTTAAATTATGAAAAGAAGAAATATTATTAATGAGGTAACCAAAAGAATTGTTAATGAAAAATTAAGAATAAATAGGTTAACTGAAGCAATCGAATACGATCCTGAACATCCAGAAAGAATGAATCCAGGATTAGAAAGAAGTCTTAGAAGTGGTGAACACATCTTTGGTAAAAGTAAATCTATTCCTGTCGGTTCGGAATCTCAAAATTATTCTGAGAAATTGGCAAGTAAAAGATTTAAAGAAATCATTAATAAAGTAAAAAGATATCATGGAGTACAAAACATTAACCCTATGATGATGCAACAGATGTTTCAAATTATGGGTGAAGTTAGTCAGATTGAATCTAGACATAAAGAAGCTTTAGAACAATTGGCTATTGATATTGTTTCTGAGGAATTCGATATTCCAGATCAAATGTTAGAGGCAACTTTATCACCTCCAGGTTCAGACTTAGGTTTTGGAGATGACGAGGAAGAAGAGGAAGAAGATTATGGTTCTGATTTTGAAACTCCGAAAGCACCAAAAAGTGCGGAAAGAATGGAAGAATTAGAAATGGAAGTTGATAAAAGAAGAGTAATAAATGCTTTAATGCAGGGGGCATCTAAAAAAGGACACTATATTTTCCATATGGTTGCAGATGAATTAGATGCTATTGACCCTAGACTTATGGGGTTATATGGTAAACTAATGTCTTTGGCAGACTTTCAATATTGGGTGATTCCTGATACTACTATGACTGGTCAAGTTGGTGGAATGGAGAAGATTGAGTGGAGAAAGGCTGAAGCACCTGAAGATTCTGATGAGGAAGAAGAAATGGATAAGGTTAATGTAGAGGAAGGTGATGAGATACCTGTAGTAGTGGCAAAAGCATGGATATTTCCACTTTTAGTACATGAACTTATTAAAGGGACATTAGAATTATCTGCAATAAATTGGGCTGACGGACACTTAGACTTTGAGGAGCAATCTGAAGTAATTAAAAGGGCTGACACACCAGAAGGTGAAATATGGGGTATGAGATTAGGTCCTGGTATGTGGGAAAAATTCTTAGATTGTGTAGGGGCAGAAAATTACGATATAAAACAATGGTTATTTCAAGAGTTAACTAAGTTACCTGCAAAACAATTTCATGAATTTATGAAAGAAATTTTAAGTGGTAGTCAAAAGTGTAAAGAAGTGATTCAAACATTAAAAGACTTACACGAAGAAGACCCTTCAGATAGTTTAGAGGATATGTTTGATGAAACAGGTTATGATGATATGGACGATATCTTAGATAACTTAGGGATTGAAACCGAAGAAGAACCAACTACTGACGAACCAAAAGAATTAGATTATTCTGAAATGTCACCTAGAGAAATACAAGAATTAATAGATGACGCATTGGATAACGGTGATTTTGATACGGTTGCAAAACTACACAAATATCTATAACCAATTATTTATATTATTATTTAAATCCCATCTTAAGGTGGGATTTTTTATTTAAAGATTATATTTATTAATAAAAAGATAATGGTAGGTACTTTACATCCTAATTTTAAAAAATTAATAAGAAAATTTATTGAGTCTCAACACCATAATTATGAAGATGATTACATGTATTATGTTGAGGATATGATTAAATACTTTGATGATATAGATAAAACAGATATATTTTCAGGTATTTTTAATTACATTATTGAGGAAGAAGATGAAGATCCTTTAGATTATATAGATACTAGTGAATTAGGTAAATGGTTTTATTCAGACGATATAATAAAAATATTAAGGGATTCTGGATGGATGGAAAAATATTTTACTCTTAATAAATACAAAGATCATGTAACTAAAGAAGGTGTAGTAATACCAATATTTGGTGATATTAAATGGGAAGGTGATACCCCATATTTAATTATCGATAGATGGGATGAATTTCAAGAATTATTTTATAGTGAAGATAAAGATTTAGTAGAACGTGTTTTAGGTGAAGATTGGGGGGAACTATATAGTATTGATAGAGTCGATTTTATGGATGAAGTATGGAGTGAACTGGATGAAAAATCTTTACAACATATAAAAGATTATATTAAGGATAATGGTTTTATTGGTAGAGAATTAGACTATGATGAAGATCCAGATGGTGGTGGATTAAGGGAAGATATGTTAGAAAACAACGATTTATTAGGTGAATTAATAAATGATGAGGATATGTTTGACGAATTAAAAAGAGAGTTGAGTAATTTTTATAGATGGGCATATGAAGGTGCGGCGGAAGATGAATTGTTTAAATCTTTAAAAGATGATATAGAATCACTTTTAGGTTCTGAAGGTGAATGGGATATGGTAAAATCAAAAAAAGAAGGGGGTTCAGATAGACATATTTTAAAATTTGATGTTAGTAAAATATTTATGGATATATTAGAACGATATATTGAGTGTGAGGGTAATTTACCTGAAGATGACTATGGATATTTTTTAGAGGTTTTAGGAAAAACTTTGTACTGTGAAGATGATATGTTAGAAACACCAGATATGGGATATTTTTATCCTGATCACACAAAAGTAAGTGAACATTTAAATTACAATGTATTAGGAAACTTATAATATGAAAATAAAACTAACAGAAAGTCAATATTTAAAACTTATTACTGAAAATCAAAACCCTAACGTTGATAGGTTATTGCAAAAGTTTTTTGATGACACCTCTAATAAGGGTGTTGATGATAAAATAATGTATTATTTTGACATTTATGAATTTGACGATAAAATGATGGAGGTTAGTGATAGATTATATGAATGGTTTAAATACGGGATATTACCAAAGTGGGATAAAATAGTATGGAGTACTAAAGACAAATATAGAAATAAACTTAACAGTCTTTTTGATGTTGTTTCAACAAAAGAAAGTAAAAAAATATTAAATAGTAATAAAAACGATTTAGAAAAAATTAAAGGGTTAATTAGTTTAGATTACACACTTCCTTATTATTATGAAAGTAAAATCCTAAAAGAATTGATTGATGGATTATTGTTTGATTCTATACAATATTTGTTTAAAAACTATGAACCTAAAGAAGCGATTAGACAAAGTTCTATATTGGCGGATCATTTAGGTTATAAAAGAATGGAAAATATAGTACCATTAGTTAAAGATTTCGCAGAAAAAAATGGGTTAACTATTATACCCAAACATAAAGGTATCACTTTCCAAAAAGGCGAAGATAGTATGGTTAGGGATTTAATTAATTATATGAAAGATATACCAGAAATACCTAAGAAAACAAAAAGAGGTTTTTTAGATTACATTGGTAGTCATTATAGTGCGGGTCAACATTCTACTTTTTGGAGTGCAGTTAATAAAGCAGGAATCATACAAAAAGTAGGTGGTGGTAATAACGTCACATACGAATTAGGTCCTAACTACAAAGCGTATGAAGAAGGTAATGTAATCGCATTTTAATCATTTATACATATTTATATAAAAAAAGTAATGGATAGAGCGGAACAACTTAAAATATTTGCTCGATGTTTAGGTGATCCAACATATGCGATAGAAACGTTTTTAAAGACATTTGATTTAACTCAGAAAGGTATGGTACCTTTTAAGTTGTATTATAAACAAAAAGAAATCATTAGATCATATGAAGAAAACAATCGTAATCTGGTAACCAAACCTCGACAGGCAGGAGTATCTACAACTACCGCAGCGTATATTGCAGTTAAAACTGCGTTTGGTGATCCTGACAATCCACATAAAGTACTTATACTCGCCAACAAACAGACATTAGCTCAAGAATTCTTAAAGAAAGTAAAAGACTTTTTAGATCAAATACCTTATTGGGTTTGGGGATTAGACGAGTCAACAGATTACTTAGAGATAAATTCAAAAGGACATCTTAAATTAAAATCTAATGGGTGTGAGATTAGAGCACTTGCAACATCTAAAGATGCATTAAGGGGTTTTACACCTACATTCTTAGTTATGGATGAGGCAGCGTTCATCGACAATGGGGATGAAGTATTTGGTGCAGCATTAGCGTCATTAGGTACTGGTGGTAAGATTGCACTTATATCGACACCCAATGGAATGGATCCTTTATATTATAAAACATATGATAAGTCTAAAACTGGAGATAACAACTTCAATGTTGTAGAGATGAAGTGGTATCAAGACATTAGATATAATAGAGGGTTGTATTGGGTTAGAGGTGATGAAAAAGAAGAAGAGATTAAATGTGATACATTGGGTAGAACTAAACTTAGGTGGGAATATATGGATAACATATATGAAACTGATGAATCAACCATAGATTATTACGAAGTAATGATTAAAGATGGGTGGAAACCATTATCTCCTTGGTATGAAGAAATGGCGGCAGATATGGGTGACCCTAAGAAAATCGCACAAGAACTTGATGTATCATTCATCGGATCAGGTGGTAATGTCGTTGATGATGAATATGTAAGTTATCACGAAGAAAATTTCGTTTCTGACCCAAACTTTTCTGCGGAGGTGGAAAAGAGTATGTGGATATGGAAAAAACCTGAAGTCGGACACAAATATGTTATGGGGGTTGATGTGAGTAGGGGTGATGGTAAAGATAGTTCTACTATTGTTATATTAGACTTTGAAAAGTTAGAACAAGTTGCAGAATTTAAACATAAGTTACCACCCGATATGTTAGCGGAAATTGTTTATAAGTATGGTAATATGTATAATGCGTATACTATTGTGGATATTACTGGTGGTATGGGTGTTGCAACAGTTTTAAAACTTTTGGAGATGGAATATAAACATCTACATTATGATGACCCTAAAAGTAGAAAGTTATCTGAGAAATATGCAAAGACTGCATATAAACAAGGTGATAAAGTACCGGGATTTAATGTCGGTAACACACGTCTACAAATGGTATCTGAATTAGAAGAACATATTAGAGAGAATAAAACTATTATACGTTCACAAAGAATGATATCAGAACTTAAAACATTTGTCTATAAAAATGGTAGACCTGATCATATGGAAGGTTATCACGATGATATAATTATGGCTTACGCTATGGCGATATTCATTGTGCAAACATCATTTAAAAAATTAGAACAAGTGGAGAAACAGACTAAGGCGATGTTAGAGAGTTGGGTTAATGTGTCAAATAATCAAAGTAAACCATTATTTAATCAACAACAACACATTAATCCCTTCTATACCAATACACCAACGTATAACCCAAAACAACCAAATAATGGTAATAATGATAATGGTGAGTACAATTGGTTATTCGGAATTAAATAGTATTTAGAATTTCGTTATATTTATTATAATAGTAATAAAGTATATTTAAGAAAAAATGGCAAGAAAAACAATATTCCAACAATTAAATGATTTATTTGGACCAGAGGTTAAAAAACCACAAAATAAATCAAGATATTCTATTAACGATAAAGAACTTCTTAAAACTAAATCTAAAGAAGAATATGATTTTGAAAAGTTAAAAAGACAACAAGACGCATATCTTTCTAATATGTGGCAAAAGGTGGATAATGAAATCTACCAACACTCCATTTATTATGAGACAACCAGATTGGCATCTTACGCAGATTTTGAGGGTATGGAGTTTTTCCCTGAAATCGCAGCAGCATTAGATATTATGATGGAAGAATCTACTACATTAAATTCAGATAACAAAGTTATTAACATATTTTCTGAAAGTAGAAGAGTTAGAAGAATACTTGATGACTTATTTTTTAATAGATTAGATATACATACATCATTACCTATGTGGACAAGAAATGTTTGTAAATATGGTGATGACTTTTTATTCCTTAATATCGACAGTGAAGAAGGAATTACAGGTGTTAAACAATTACCTAATATTGAAATTAGTAGAAAAGAAAATGAAGGATTCGGTGAAAACTCAATGAATGCAGAAACAGATAAATTTAACCCTGTTAAGTTTATATGGGGACAAAGAGATATCGAATTTAATGCTTGGCAAATCGCACACTTTAGATTATTGGGTGATGATAGAAGATTACCTTATGGGACTTCTATGTTGGAGAAGGCGAGAAGGATATGGAAACAATTATTACTTTCTGAAGATGCGATGTTGATATATAGAGTAACAAGAGCACCTGAGAGAAGGATATTTAAAATATTTGTCGGTAACATTGATGAGAAAGATGTACCTGCATATGTTAACAACATCGCAAATAACTTCAAAAGAAGTCCAGTTATCGATCAGAACACAGGACAGATAGATACTAGATATAATCAAATGGCACAGGATCAAGATTACTTTATTCCTGTAAGAGATGCAAACGCACCTTCTCCAATAGACACTTTACCTGGGGCAACTAACCTATCTGAGATTGCTGACATTCAATATCTACAGAAAAAATTATTTACTGCACTTAGAGTTCCTAAACCATTCTTAGGTTTTGAGGAGGCTAATGGTGAAGGTAAAAATTTGGCGTTACAAGATATTAGATTTGCTAGGACAATTAATAGAATCCAACAAGCAATGTTGCAAGAATTAAATAAGATTGCAATTATTCACTTATATATTTTAGGGTTGGAGGATGAGTTAGAAAACTTTACTTTAACGTTGAATAACCCATCTACACAAGCGGAGATGTTGAAGGTTGAACAAACTCAGTTAAAGGTAACACTTTACAAAGACGCAGTATCAGATGCTGGTAATGGATTTGGTTCAATGTCAATGACTAGAGCTAAGAAAGAAATCTTAGGAATGTCTGAAGAAGAAATTAGAACTGATTTAGAACAACAGAGATTAGAAAAAGCTGCGGCTGCAGAAATGGAACAAACCGCAACTATTATTAAGAAAACAGGTATCTTTGATAGAGTAGATAAATTATATGGTGATTTCTCTGCATTAACTGGTGGTGCATCCGCAGAGGGTGGTACAGAAGAAGGTGGTGACACAGGTGGTGGATTCGGAGGAGATACTGGTGGTGAAGCAGGTGGAGATTTAGGTGGATTTGGTTCAGATACAGGTGGTGAAGAAACTGCTGCAGAACCAGCACCTACTGAAGAGTCAATAAAGAAAAAAGATAATCTTTTATTAGAACAAGATAGAAGAAGATACGAAGAGAAAGTTAAGAAATATCAGGGAATTTACTTAAATAGACTTATGGAAAGTTTAAATAAGGATGAAAGGGTTTTTAACTTAGATGAGGTAGAAAAAGATACCGAAACACTAAATTCCAAAATTAGTGATATGACAAAAGAAATCGATAATTTAATAAAATAGAACTTTTTTATAAATTCAGAATATTTATTTATAAAAAAGAACATGGAGAATTTTGGTAATATTAAAGATACCTTTAAAAATTTAGTGGTAGAGTCTGTAATTAAAAAAGACGAAAAGGGAAAAAAGTTATTTTCTAAATTTTTAAAAACAATCAAAGAGAATAAAACACTAAAGAATCAATACCTAATTTATAGTAATTTACAGAATAGTAAATTTGATGATGTTGTTGAGGCGAAAGAATTTGTTAAGGAGAATATTGAACTTCTTAAAGGTTTAAATGAAGGACATATCGTAAAAGGTAATGAGTTTTTCCTTAAACTACTTAAAGGTAATAAGATAGTAAAAGAAAATCAAGAATTTTACAATAAAGTATCTTATTTAGTTAACACTGAAAAAACACCTTCTAATATTAAAAAGATTAATGAATCAATTAACTATATTGTTAAACCTATGGTAGAAAAAGAAGAGGTAGAAGAAGTTGTTACAGAGAGTATAGATTTACCACCTAGTGTATTAACAAAATTGGCAGTAAACAAATTTAATTCTAGATATTCTAACATTACAGAATCTGAAAAAGAAATTATCAAAACAGTACTTAATGGTACGAATGAAGATAAAGAAAACATCTATAATAAATTAAAAAGAGAATGTATTGATGGAATTGATTCAAAATTAAATGAATCATCTGATTTAGAACTTAAAGATAAACTTCTTAAAGTTAAAGATAAGTTATTAAACTCAGGATTCAATTTAGATACTTTCAGTACTGACATTTCTAAATTTTATGATTTAAAAGAATCTATTTAAAAAAAAACGGATTAGGACCGTTATTGTCTACGGACAAATATTACCCACTAAAGTTCGCTACTATAGTGGGTTTTTTAATTACACTGAAATTTGACATTTCACGAATATTTTTGTATTATTATGTACAAACTTTAAAATAACAAATTATGAAAGAAATGAGAAATGAAATTAGGAAAAGAAATCAAGTTAGATTTATTAGACAACTATAAAACTAAGATTGGTACAGTTAACAACAAAGAATCAAAAAGTCTATATATTAATCTATGTGCGTGGGGAGAATTAGAAGAATTAGACGATACTTTAAATTACGAATATTTTTTAAGTAATTTAAGAAAAAAAATAAAACAAAAATTAAACAACAATCTCGATCAAGATTTATACTACAATAACAAATACATTGTAGATTTAGATATGAGAACTTCAGGACTATCAGTAGAAAAAAGAAGTTTTATGTCCTGTGAAATAACACTCTATCAAAAAAAACATTATCCATTAAACAAACCAAAAATTATAGATAGTACTAAAAGTATTATTTATGATGTCGTGAATAATTGTTTGGAAAACAATAGCGTTTTTACTTTCCATAAGAGAAAAAAGTAATTTTTTTAACATAGTGATATATTTATAATTAAAGTATATCATTATTATGGAAATATTAAAAAAGAATGAGATAAAGAAGAAAGGTATTCTTATTGAATATGACGCAGGATACATTTCTCCAAAAGATAATCGACATTTTATTAGTGAAATGACTAAACTATCAAAAGGGGAACCTATTATAGAGGAACCTTTGATAGTTTATGCGGTTATGCAAAAATATGGGGTTGAAAATAGAAATGAAAGAGTATACCCTGAAGCGATACTTAGAAGAGAGGCAGAAAACTACCTTAAACTTATTAAAGAAAAAAGAGCGTTAGGTGAGGCGGATCATCCAGAATCATCTATTGTCGCAGTAAGTAGAATTTCTCATAATGTGGTAGACCTTTGGTGGGAAGGTAATGTACTTATGGGTAAATTAGAAATCATTATGTCACCAGGATTCGTAAATCAAGGAATCATATCTTGTGAAGGTGACAGAGTAGCGAATTATTTAAGAAAAGGTTTAAAGATTGGTGTATCATCGAGAGGTGTAGGTTCTTTGGAAAAAGAAGGTGGTAAGAATATGGTACAAGATGACTTTGAGTTAATTTGTTGGGATATTGTTACCTCACCATCTACACCGGGATCTTGGATTTATAGTGAGGAACCATCTAGAGAACAACAGATGTCAGAGTCTAATACTAAAAAAGAAGATTCTATCCTTAAAGATAATTTAAATAATTTTTTACTCGATTAGTAAAATAATTAACACTTTTCGAAAATATAACATATTTATTAAGAAATGCGCTATATAGTGCACAAATAATAATTAATAACAATTAAAAAAACAAAAAGTAAAATGGCTGAAAAAAAGAAATCAATCATCGAAGAGGCTTTACTAGAAGCAAAGTCTTTAGAGGATGCCTTAAAAGCCAATACGAAAGAAATGCTTGCGGCACATATGTCCAAGGAATTTGAAAGTATCGTTGAGTCATCTTTGAAAGAGGAAGATGAAGAAGAAGAAAAAGAAGTCTCTGAACAAGAAGAGATGGATTTAGTGGACGATGCAGAAGTTGAAGGGTCCGATGATGAAGAAGAAGACGTTGATTTAGATCTTGAAGATGAAGAATCTGATGAGGATGAAGAATCTGATGAGGATGACGAAGATGACGTTGAACTTGACTTAGACACTGATCTAGACTTAGACGCTGGTGAAGGTGAAGA
>Ga0099848_1000709_pt1 | contig 15545 bp, 6 predicted proteins | sample CB_VirMetaG_3_FD_78179 | JGI IMG/M metagenome (GOLD analysis project Ga0099848, IMG submission 78179) | Freshwater to marine saline gradient viral communities from Chesapeake Bay - CB_1508_1S Viral MetaG | ecosystem: Environmental > Aquatic > Marine > Coastal | place: USA: Chesapeake Bay...
TAATGAAGGTCAAATTTGGCAACCTACTACGATTATGGACTTAGGACCAAAAACGGATTATCTAAAAGAGATTATTCTAACTCCTGAATTCCAAGGATATATTATAGATACTATTGAAAGTACTTCTTACCAAGACATATCAGGTATCTTAAATTTATTTGTCATGTCAAGATTGTTAAATGCTAATATACTTGAACAATTAACAGGATTGGGTGATGCGTCAATACAACAATTATTCTCAAGACAAGACAATACAATTGCAAATAGATTCTTTGATTCTAGAGTTGATGGTGATTATGCTCAGATGATTGGTATTAATTCTGAGTATGGGGTTTTGGCATACATTGATGGTAATTATGCCGATTCTATAACCTTATCTGATGATAGAATTGGAATATGGTTTACAGGTGATACTGTAAATCGAGGTATTGTTGGACCTGGCACATTACCATACAGTAATTTTGATTATATAGGTTCTCAGACTGTTCCATACTATTCATGGAAAACTGAGGGTACAACATTATTTGGTACTGAGGAAAATAAATGGATTACTGATACTGCGTTATCGGGTAAATACCAAGACCATCCATTTACGGGTACGACTGATTATGCTCGTACTACTTTAGGTCCTGGTTATGGTTATTTATATAATGCGACAGTTGGAGACCCTGAATCTGACACACAAGCACCTACTAATGGTACACACTCAGGAAGATATAGAGTTGGTTCACCATTTTATTTTTATTTTGGTTTAAAACGAGGTAAGAGTGCGATGAATAGGTTCATAAAGAAATTTATATTTTATAATGACTAATGAGTAATCAAAAAAATAATGATATTATAAGAATTGTTAAAGGTTCAGAGAGATATGCGGGTGCTCCCGATACTGAATTGTCCATTCAAATACCATTAGAAAATTCTAAAAAAGAAAAGATTGAAGGTGATAGAAGTGTTTTATTAAATCTTGAGGAAAGATTTAATCATGAAAGACAGATATCTACAAAATTTAGAATCGCGGGTAAAATTGTTAGTCTAATGGATAATAGCGTTTCTGGTCGATGTTCTAATTATGCACCGTTTGAGAATAATTTATATTATATAGATGCTGAGGATACTATTCAAGCTGCGGGAGGTAACTTAAATAATGCAATATGGAAAGGATATCCTCAATATGAAGAATTCTCATTTTTTAGAGTTAAGTCAATAGATAATCATGTACCATTTATTAGTAAAAGTGCATCTACATATAATTGGTCTTTATATATAACATATCCATATACTAACGATTATAATCAGATAATGTCCTACACTGATGCCGAATATAATAATACTAATCAGTTTACGGTTTCCCAAGGTATACCTTATGTTATTAAAAATAGAAAGGTTAATGGTAAAAATATGATTAGTTTTTATTGTGCATTTAAACACAATATAAATCAAGGTGATTATGTGTATTTAGATACACCAATCAACGGTAAAAACTTACTTGAAGTCTATAGTTTAGGCGACCAATCATATGGTAATGAAGATAGAGTTATCAATGTATATAATTATGGTTTTACAGGTACCTCAATTAATGACGGTGCGATGGGTAATCTTAAAAGAGTTATTGACCCTAACAATTCAGGTGAAACAATTTCTGAATATTACGTAAGGAAACACAAAACACTTACTGATGTTTCTAATGTGGATTTACATAAAATGGGTTTCGAAATGAGTAATTTCCCTATTAAAAAACAATTAGAATATTCAGGTTTAACTCCTAACCAAACACAAAGAATATCAGTAAAAGATAATAGAATTTCTTATGCTTTTTCAATAGATAGGGACATTAATATTATTGGACTAATGGATAATCTTGATAGACCAATTACTGAATTATTTGTCACTATAGTAAATAAAGGTTATATGGGTTGGTTTAATAACCCTGTTATTCCTAATAGTACTAATGGATTAGAAATTGGATGGGATTTTAATTTTAGAGATACTACAATTGATACATGGTGGCAAAAAAGTAACTCCAATAATAAAGATAATATATCTGTTGATTATTATACTAAGAATGGAGATAACGGAATTCCTATAAAATTTTACTATAATGAAGACCTACCAATAGGTACAGAATTAAAAGGTGATATATGTGAGTGGAATAAATTTGACCAAAAAGAAACTGTATTATCAAAAATTTCACACAAATATTCTTTTAATTCTTCGGTATTTTTAACCAGTGGTGATGTTAACTTACCCGATGGTTATGCTTATAATCCACACTATTCTATTCCGATAAGAGTATACTCCGATTATATTGAAACAGGAGATGCGGATAAAGTGGATGGTGTTCCTGATTATTCATTTTATTCTGAATATGAGGGGCAATGGAGATGGAGAGATATTTACGGTTATGGGTTTGTTGATACGAGTGGAAATGGTGTAAATCATCCGTTTTTGAATGACAGACATTATCCATTCAGTCAAATACTGTTTCTACAAACGCCAATGATTAAAAACAACAACGTCTTTAATGACATAATCTTCTCACCAATAACTGATAATTGTGAATAAGTTTAGATTTACTGTAAAAGACTTAGATACACAAATTAATCTACCAATTGAAATAAATTTTGATAATGTTGGTAGAGAAGATTTAATACGTCAATTTGAAGATGATGTAATTGAGGAAATAATTAATCCTACTGAAGATTTTGAAACCACGAGATACTCACACAAAGTATGGTACGATTCAAGTAATAATCCAAAGTATAGTACAACTTATCAGTTCTATTTTTTTGACCGTAGTATGAATGTTGCTAATACAACTGTAGCAAATACTAATTTATGGGTTAGTAATTACAATTTTATTGATTCATCTGTATACCCTAACTATAGTGGTATAACATTTAATAATAAAGAAATATATTATTACTCAAACGCCTTTAAAAGAAGTTTCTTTAAGTTAGACTTTTATGATACCAAAGAAATTGAAAATCAAAAATTATATTTTACTATAATAATACCTGTACAACAAGGTAGAAAAGAGACTGTTGATATTGGAACACAATCGGTACCAAATGAGGTAGAAATTAGGGTACCTTCATTTGATTTAAATTTTACAGGTGATAAGGAAGGTTATTTTATTTATTGGTTAAAAAGTAGAGAATATATTGCAAATAATACTTTTTATATGTCCGCTAAATTCTATAACGCTAAAGTTGGAGAATTTATTAGAATGACAAATAGACCTCAGTCGCAAATGCCTAATAAATTTAATTTTAATAAAGAAGACTTCTTTTATTATAAAGTTGACTTAGATGTTAATAGTTATGAATATGAACTTTTTAATGTTCACGGTACACAAAACAGAGTCGGTCAAATTAATAGTGGCATAAAATGGTTTGAATATGTTAATCCACAATAATGGAAGAAAAATACTACATAAAGATTTCACCTGAGTCAATTAAAGGAGATGTTATTACTAAATATTTTAGTGGTGACACTTTTGGTGTATACACTGGTATGACTAGAGTTTTGAGTGGTGGTACTAATGGAAGTAGTTTATTAACAGGATTAACAGTACCTATTGTTTTTAGACAAACTTACGAAAATTTAGGTTTTTACACACCATTTGATGGATTTATTTTACAAAAAGATGTAGTGACTAATTTCTTGGTTACCAGTACGGGAAATCAATATGCGGTTAGACTTACAAATACGTCCGACCAATTCAAAGGATTTTTAAAGTTAGCAAATTATGATATCGATTGGGGGGACGGGAATACTCAGGCGATGACACCGAATGGACCTCAACAAGTGGTACATACTTACCCTAGTGTTCCGTCATCATATAAAATAAAATTAACACAAAATAATCCGTGGGGACAGACGATAGTTGAAAAGAAAGTATATGTCCCAATGACGGGAGTTACAATAAACAATCCTGAAGGTGAAATAACATTTACCGCTCAGGGAGGTAATTGGTCGGGCATACCTTTAAATTACAAATATATTTTTTCGGGTGATAGTGAAAATAACGTACCTGCACAAATATCAAGTAATGCGACAACAGTGCCATTTACCGTAAGTGGTTTCACTTCTTCAAGATTACGAGAACTAAGATTATATGGAACAACCCCTTATGATTTGACTGTGACTGTACAGAAAGGAGGTCAACCTTATGGTAAAGTTAATGAGATGAATGCTAGTTATACATCTTATACGATTAATAATGTTGATTATTATGATTACCCCGATGGCTCAACATTTTATGTTTTAAACTCATCAGGATTAACAAGTAATGATTTAGTTGCCTCGGCTATAACAAAACAAGAGGTATTAATTAATGTAGTAGACTCACCAGAAATACAATCTGAAATATTTATTGAAAGAGGTAAGTTAACAGGGTTTGAGTCCTTACAAAGACTTGGTGAAGTCGATAATATGGGGGACCTTACATCTTATGGTTATGGGTACTTCAAAATAAACAAACAGAAAGAATAAAAAATGGCATTAGGAACATACGGAACTGTAAGACCCGCAGACATGTCTCCCGAAGATGTTGAGATAATTTTAAATTATACTCCATCAAGAGATGTAACAACAAACTTTGTTTTAAAAAAACTGAACGCCGCTGATGTATTGACACCATACTTTCATAATGCAAATACAGGTGGAAATGCAGATGTTGAAATTTTAGGTGGTTTATACAATTTAAAATTACCATCTGAAGAGTTCAATAAAATTGGTATCTATACTTTATATATTAGACCTACGGAGATTAGGACCACAATTACTGATTGTGGTGTTTTATCAGCATTACCTAACGTTAAAGGTTTAATTATTGATTTAAATGGTGTACCTACACAATATAGAAATAGGTTTACCAATCAAGGATTGGTTGGATATCGTATTGAGTATTTAAATGATGATGGTACAAAAATTCCTAATTTTTATAGGATAATAACCTCTTCATTTTATTGTGAACCTGTTATTAGTAATTTAACAAATAGTTCGCAGAAAGCTATTCGTTACAGATATGTTGACGGTGGTAGTGATTTAATCTTCTGTACAGTTTCACCATCTAGTGCACCTTCAAATAAGGCGAATGCAACACCATTTATTGGTCAACCAAATCAAAATATTATAATGACTAATACATTCTTCAACCCAATTAGTGTTGATATAGAATTAGCAGAACATGATATTGATACGTTGGCAATTGCACTTTATGGTAATCAAACTAAGAGTATGGAAGATGGTATCTACACCTTATACGATAGAAATCTTAATATCTATAAACAGTATAACTTGTTCGAAATTAGAGATGAATTTAATAATCTTCTTTATGAGGTTCGTCAAGATAGAGATGAGAATATTGACTTTAGTAAGAATTTCAACAACATAATATCGTAATAAATGGCAAATAATCAAAAGAAATATTTTTACCCACCTGCACCACCTAGTGGTTACGAATCGTTTTCACCCAATTTAGTTGGGTTTCAACTCGTTGATGGGGGAGGATTAACTCAAGGAAACTTCGAGTTCACTACCTCTATTGTAGAAAAGGTAAATCGTACTTTTGATACTGGAGTATTCTCAAGTCCACTTTCATTACTTGATATTGATATTGAAAATATATTAGAGTCTAAGGCAATTGCTAGTAAAAATTATAGAGTTTATCCTAATTATGATATTAGTCAGGTAACTAATTATGCGTTATATGGTTCGTTACAAAAAAGATTGGCGGCATCTATAACGAAAATTATTCATTTTTTTCCTGCGTGTATTGAAGTAAATAAAGTAATGAAGATTGATTATTCTTCTGCAAATACTGCTTCTAATATATCATTTAATATTATTGAAGATGTTACGACATTTGATATGGATGTAACACGTTTCATCAATCCGTTTGATATTGATTATTCTAAAAACGCGACACGTAATATATCTGTAAGATTATATGAACCTAGTCCTTTAAGAAACTTAACTAAGAATTACGAAAAATATGCGTTGTATGTTAATGACATGGAGACTGAATATCCATTGGTTAATTTCATACCTTCAAATACTTTATCGGCTGGTACTGTAACGGTTAGTGTTAAAGGTAATCCATTTAATGGTGTTACCTCAACTACCGATACGTTAGTTTTAAGACCTTCTAAGTATCATACTGAAGTCGCATTTAAAGAACCATTTGATGAAGTGGAAGATTTTCTATTAAATAGGTTTGTTAATCCACCATATACGGCATCTTTTGATTTGGTTGAAGAGAATGACTACGGTCAATTTGTTAAAACTAAAAAGACCGTAACATGGCCGAAAAGTGGATTATGGAATTTAGATATTGTTAGTGAAAAATTTGAAAGATACTTAAATGAGGTTAGTCAAATTGCTGAGTTAATTGATAAAAATAAAACAGATTTAATTGTTCGTTTTTTAACGACAGGGGCATTTAAAGATTTTGATACTGGTGACCAAAAAGTTGAAAAAGTATTACAAATTTATGGTAGAAGTTTTGATGAAACTAAGAAGTTTATAGATGCATTATCATTTATGAATTCGGTTCATTATACACCACAAAATGATATACCTTCAGAATTACTTAAAAATTTAGCACAAACATTAGGTTGGGATACTAACATATCCCCAATTACTAATATGGACTTTTTAGGTTCTGTTTTTGGTACTAAGAACAAATCAATATATCCAGGATTTCAAAATGACCCAACACCAAATCAATTAAACTACCAATTCTATAGAAATTTAATATTGAATTCGGCTTATTTGTTTAAGTCTAAAGGTACAAGGTCGTCTATTGAGTTTTTATTAAGATTAGTTGGTGCACCTAAAGCATTAATTGAATTTAATGAAATAGTTTATGTTGCCGATGGACCAATTAATATCAATAGGTTCAACGGGGAATTCTTAAAAATTTCTGGAGGTACAAAAGTTGATGATATACCAGCTCTAGACCCATCAGTAACATATAGTATTTTAGGGAATGTTTACACAGGGTTTACAACATCAACATCTGTAACTCAAGTTGATGCTATAATTGGTGATTATCCTATCGATGAAAATGGATACCCAAAAAGACCTATCACTAATAACGATTATTTCTTTGAAAAAGGTTCGGGTTGGTATATCCAAACACCCGACCACAGAGCAATTGAGCAATTAGATGTAAATAATTCAACATTTACAGGTGCCAATCCAAATGTACAAACAAAACTTGAGACATTTACTTATGGACAGAAATATTTTGACAGATTTAGATATTTCCCATATATGAATTTAGGTTTTGGTTTGACTAAAACTATTGATAATAATAAATCATGGGACAATACAGAAACAGGTTTAAGAAGAAATAGAAATGGTTCGTATAATGCTTATTATGAAGTATTTGATGAAAAATTAGTCTTAAATGCTAAGAACGTTGAATTATATCTCAACATGGGTCAGGGTATTATATATGACATTTGGAAGATGTCAAGAAGATACGATTACCCATTCCCTTCAACAGGATTGACAGCCCCTTACCCATCTCCGTATGGTAAAGATTGGACAATAATTAATCCTAGACCAAAAGAAAAGACATTCTTTGAGTTTGCTCAGACTTTCTACAATACTATGATTAATGTTAGAAATCGTCAGACAATAAATGATGGTGCGGGTAACGGATACCCTACTCTACAGTCAATATATTGGAAATATTTACAGTCTGAACAGACGGTTAATGTACCATCTAATCAGTACACCTATCAAAAAATGATTGATTTCACTTTAGGTTTGGGTGACTATTGGATGAAATTAGTGGAGCAAATGGTTCCTGCATCTACCATATGGATGGGAGGTCAAAAAATGGATAACAACGTCCTACAAAGACAAAAACACGTATGGAGAAGACAAAGAGGTTGTGAAATAGTACCAGTACCGTGTATTCCATGTCAATTTAACGGACAATTGTTTAGTTATGACTGTATTGACCAAACTGTTACATGTGACGTACAAATTGATTCTATGCCAATGATATTAACTAGTAGTATTAACAGTTGTGTTAGTAAATCAGGATACACAACAACTGATTGTGTTTTAAGTACCTTAGTTAGTGATTGGTATGTGGATGTTAGACTTGATAATACGGTATTAGTTCAAGAAAAATTCTATACAGGTTATGGTAACCAAGATTACCCAACAAATAATGAATGGATTAATGCATTGAATGAGAAGCTTGAGTATTTATATCAGGACGGTTTGAATTATTATATAGATGAAAATAATGTTTTGACGATTAGTAACACTAGTTGTTATGCAGAATTTACTGATAAAATCTTAACAGTTAATGTTGGGGTAAATATACAAATTAATTGTAGTTAAATAGCCAATCATGTATTATTATTTTATATCGTGTAGTTCAGGTACTATTTATGCAACTTTAATCAGTTCATATCAGTCCGCCTTTGGTAGTTCTCCTGTGGTTGGTAATGTTTATAGATTATTGAATATTACTGATTTACCTGATGATTGTTATACTTGTACAACTGCTAGTGAAACATTTATTGAGTTTACTGGTTATATTCCTGCATCACAAACTACAATTGCCGAGTCAGGTTGTGCTGATGATATCTGTAGTATTGCTCCATCTCCATCACCAACCCCAACACCTGCATCTATAATATATGCACAGGTGTGTGGAGTACCTGGAATTTACTATCAAATTGTTGGATATACAGGGAGCGCCACAGTTGGTCAGGCGTTTTATTTAGATTTTTCAGATTATACGAATTGCTACCAAGTAGTTTCGAGACCTGAAGTTTACACTGTATTAAATATTGCTGGTGGTTCCACAACTGATTATGATAATTGTACTGCTTGTATAAACGCTAATTATCCGTCATCTACTCCGACTCAAACACCAACCTCAACACCGGCTTCTACTACTATTTTTAGGAGTAGTCCAACACCGACTAAAACACCTACACAAACCCCAACACCAACCGTTGGTCAATTATATGTGGTGATGTCTGCTTGTTGTAGAAATTTTACGTTTTTAATTAAATACGGTAGTGAACAGACAGTTAATATAGGTAGTACATATAATATTAGTGTACCAAATGGTGGTAATTCCTATTTTTATGGTTGTGCTACTGCGATAAGTGGGGATGTATCAGATGAAGATTATAGTGCTGAAATCACTACGTTTGGTAATTCGGGATTGTCATATGATGATTGTGTTAAGTGTCAATTAGATACTGATTGTTGTGTTTCTGGTTATGTTGGTACTAGTATTGTTTCATATACTGATTGTTGTGGTGTACAACATACAAGTGTAAGTAGAATACCTGAAACATATGTTTGTTTAGATACGTCATATCCTTTTTCAGGTATAAACGTTTCATATGGTATTACACAAAATTGTGAAGAACCGTGTATAACTCCAACACCAACTCCCCAAATAACACCAACCCCGACAGTTACACCAACTAATAAATTAATCACTCCTACCCCTACCCCAACTAGTAAACCAACTGTTACACCAACTAATACTCCAACTCAGACTCCATCTACAACTGCGAGAGTTACTGTTACTCCAACTAAGACTCCTACACAAACTCCAAATAGTACTGCAACTAATACTCCAACTCAGACTCCATCAAATACCGCGAGAGTTACCAATACTCCGACAGGTACACCTACCCCAACACCTACTCCATCAATAAGTGTTAGTTCAACACCATCGGTAACCCAAACACCAACTCCTTCTAGTAGTTTTTCAGGTACTTTAGCTGATAAATTGGAGAGTTGTGAAACGACAACACAAAGTCAAAAAGTTTATGTCTTTTATGACGGCACCTCACTAGATGAGAACAGTGCTTTAGCCGCATCAGAATCTATTCGTTCATGGTATCAAACCAAAGTTAATAATGGAGAATTATTATCAGGTAATTTATATGAAGGTATTATTGGTGAAAATAACAATAATGGTGAAAACTGGTTATGGTGGGCATCCTACCCATACTTAGGTTCGTTAACAGGTGGTACTTTAGCGACGGAATTTAATAGTGCGGTTACTAATAGTGAGTACGATTCCGATTATTGTAAATCAAATGTAGGTGGGGAATGTGTACCAAAGAATACTGAATTTAATGACGAATATCAGATAAGTTCTGCCTATAGAAGAATTAATAGAGGTTATGAATTAACAGGAACTTATGGTATTGATGACCCACGAAGTAACGGTGTTCCGTTTGACCATAATGATTTGGATTTTTCTTCAACATCAGGTCCTGGTACCTTTACGGGTGGTGAGATAAATTATGTTGTAATTATAGTTGCCGATGAAGCTGATGGTGTGGTTGGTCTTTATCACGGTAGACAAAACCAAGACCAATTATATACCAACCCATTTGAATTATTAGGGTTAGGATGGAAAACTGGTTACGAATATACTGATAGATTTAAACATGATTATGAGTCCTATTTAAAAGTATGGGAAGAAATTAAAAATAGTGGAGGTACTATTAACGGATTAATTTATCCTGTTATTGATAGTTCAACTGCTCGTATTCCTTTTGTTCAACATACAGTAGCGTCTATTGAAGGTGAAACAATATCTTCATCCGCATTTTTAAATAAGTATGGTCAAAATATAACTAGTGTTGGACCTGTTTCACTCAATTTAAGTGCATTGACATATACTAATGTTTATTCGGGATTAACAACTACGGCAGCATATCAAAATTTAGATTCACAATATCAAAACGGTGCTGGACTTAAAAACTTTGGTTTTTATGTTGACCCAACAGTGACTAATTTTACTGAAACCGTAGTTTCTTCATCACTTAATAATTTCTTAATTGATATTGAAACACCTTTAAGTACCATCTATTTAACACCTGATGGTAAATCTAGAAATCAAGTTTATAATATTGATGGTGATTGTTACACAGTTGTTGAGGTAAATATTGAAACTTCAGAACCAATAACCACACCAACAACACAAACGGGTCCTTTTACGGATTGTGAAATTTGTGAAACTACAGGATGTTTTTCAGGTATTACTGATGGTTTTTATACTTTTACCGATTGTTGTGGAGATTTACAACAAGGAACTGAAGTTGGTTTAGAAGTTTGTGTTGATACCGCATTCCCATATCAAGGGATATCAATCTCACCAAATTCTTGTATTCAGGATTGTAATGGTGGACCATTAGATTATACGTTTGAGGTTACGGGTACTTGTGAAAATCCTGGCGGTGGTGTTATACAAATCAACCCACTTTATGGTGTAAAACCTTACACGATTACAAACACAGTACCAGGTTCATTAACAACACAAACAGGTAACGGTCCATTCATTTGGACTAATGTTAGTGAAGGTTCATATACATTCTTACTACAGGATAGTTCAGGTGGTGTAAATCAGTCAATATCTATTAATGTTAATGTTGAGGGATGTTTTACCGCTGAGATTAGTGCATCAGGAACGACTTGTGGTGATATAAAAACAGGATTGGCGGAAGTAATCGCTTCCTCAAATTCATTGCCTTATACTATTGATTTATATAATGATGGAGGTTTAGTTGAAACTGTAACTGCAACAACACAAAGTTATTTGTTTGATGATTTAACATCTGGTAATTATTATGCCATCGTTACCGACTTTGGAGGTGCAACCGCACAGACAAACACAGATATAGTAGTCTCAAGTACCACATTAGATTATGGGTTAATTGTGACTGACGATTCAAGATGTAGACCTGGTTTTGGTTCTGCGGTAGTTACAGGATTGACAGGTACTGCTCCTTACACTTATTTATGGTCAAACGGAGAAACAGGGTCAAGTGTTACTAACCTAACCCAAGGAACTTGGAGCGTTACGATTACGGACTCTGAGGGTTGTTTTAAAACTACTGATTTTACAGTTGGATTATCGGATATTTTCGGAGTCGTTTCTACAACTTCAACAAATGTTAACTGTTTGCAATGTGACGGTACAATGACTGTTACAATATCGGGAGGAACATCACCATATAATTACTTAGGTAGTAATGGACAATCAAGCACTACTAATAATCAAAGTTTTACCTTAACAGGGTTATGTGCGAATTCATATTCAGTTATTGTTACTGATGCGGGTAGTTGTCAAGTAACCGCAACGGGTATAGTAAACTCTAATGGAGGTATAAACTCAGTTTCAATTAACACTGTAAATTCACAATGTAATAATAATGGTTCTATGACCATTAACATTAATGCGTCTCCTGGATTATTTACATATACAATTACTGATAATGTTGGAGTTACTCAAACAATTACTACAACAAATCAAACACATACATTTAATAATTTACCTTCAGGTACTTATACAGTTACAGTTAGTGATGGTAGTGATTGTGTTTATACTACCGAAAAAGTAATTGAAAATACACAAAAATTTGATGCAATATTATCCTTAACAGGTACAACATGTAATCAAAACAATGCGATTTTAAATATTCAATTAAGTGCGGGTACCCAAAGCCTTCAATATCCATTTGACTATGTCTTAACAAATTTAGACACAACTCAAGTGGTTTATCAATCAATTGATACTGGTCAAGATAATATAACTCTAAGTAATCTTTCACCCGCCACTTATCAGTTAGATGTTAATGATAATGAAAATTGTACGGTAACTAAAACTATAACGATAAGCGCAAGTACAGGTGTTAATTTTACATTAACAAAGACTGATTGTGTTTTAGGTAACGATGGTACTGCTTCTGTTACAATTTATGAGGGAACACCACCATTTACTTATTTATGGTCAAATGGTGAAACCACTAGTACCATTAACGGATTAAGTGGTGGAACATATAGTGTAACTATAACAGACTCTAATGGTTGTGAATTAACAAAATCTATCAGTGTTAACTGTGACTCACAACGAGTAGATTGTTATGAGATATACAATATTTGTGAAGATGAATTTACAACGACTGTTGGTGATAAAAGAGGTTTTGAACAAATGTTAAATGAAGCATTTATTGATTTAACTTCTGGTGATACTAACTGTGTGTTAAATGAAGTTGTATTTTATGTAAATATTACATTATCGGGTGGAACTATAAGCCCTGCAGTCGTAATATCTGAACCGTTCTATACTGGTACTACATTAAATGATTATCCAAGTGATGAGGAATGGTTAGACGCGGTTAATACTGTACTTTCTTCAATTCCTGAAATTGGTAGTTATACATTAGATTTAAATACTAATCAATTAATAATCTATTCAGATTGTGATGGAGAAGATGACCCATTAAGGGGTGCATACTTTAAATTAAGTTCAAAATTAGTTTTGGATATTGATTGTGACATCCCACTAACACCTACTCCAACACCGTCAATAACCACAACTCCAACACCGACACCATCAAACACACCGGCTTCTAGTCCTACACCTACCCCTACATCTACTCAACCACACAATACATCAGTGATAACTTTAACAAATACTGTTACTAGTTGTGCTAAAGGTTCTATTTCTGTAATTAAAAATGGTACTACTACTTTGTACTCATATTCCCATGGAGGAGCTTTAGGTGATTATGAATCGACATCATTCACTGTTAATATTGGTGATAATATAACTATTTATGCAAACGCCGATGTACCTACAGGTGCAGCTTGTGCGGGTATTGCTTTCTATACTGATATAATGGTCGATGTTGACTCAGCCAATGAAATTAATATTACAAGTATTGATAATGATTCACATTCATTTATGGCATCATCAAATAGTCACGATATAGACATCATAATGTCTGTGAGTTAATACTAATAAAAAAAGTAAATAGAAAAAAGTATTTTATAATCTCGCAGTATTTATATAACAAACGAATTAATTAGATGGCTCAAGTAATAATAAGGTTAACATTAAGTTCAAATGCAATAGGACCTTTTAATATCTATACAGGTTCAACGTCAACTACTCCTGTAAAAGTAAATCAGACTCGCGACCAAATTACTGCGGGTGTGGTTTTGGACTTGCCTGGCACGCCATCAGGTACTCAATATACAATTTTTGTCGTTAATAAACAACCAGGTTGTAATGATGAAACAGTATCTAAACAAGTTGTGGTATATGGGGATGATGTAACACCAACTCCAACTCCGACTAACACTGTGACTCCTACGGTAAGTCCTACGGTAACTCCTACGGTAACTTCAACACCAACTAACACACCTACGGTTACTATGACGATGACCGTAACACCGACTACCCCAATTATTACACAAACAGCAACCCCATCTAGTACTCCAACTAACACACCGACTAACACACCGACTAACACGCCGACTAATACGACTACTCAAACACCAACTAACACTCCTACACAAACATCAACTCCGTCTGTAACTAATACTGCAACTCCAACTAACACACCTACTCCATCGGTAACTAATACTGTTACCCCAACTAATACTCCAACTAACACACCTACTCAAACACCAACTAATACTTCAACAAACACACCTACACCATCAATAACTAATACTGTAACTCCAACTAATACTCCAACTAATACTCCAACTCAAACACCAAATAGTACTCCAACTCAAACGCCTACACAAACATCAACTAACACGCCTACACCATCGGTAACTAATACTGTAACTCCAACTAATACTATAACACAAACCCCTACTCAAACACCAACTAACACACCTACACCATCAATAACTAATACTGTTACTCCAACAAATACACCGACTAACACATCATCGGTGACACCAACTAATACACCAACTAATACACCTACACAAACATCAACTAATACGCCTACACCATCTATAACTAGTACTGTAACACCTACCTTAACGCCTACCAATACTCCATCAGTAACCCCAACTCAAACCCCAACTCAAACACCGACTCAAACATCTACTCAGACACCTACTCAGACACCTACACAAACACCTTCAGTTACTCCATCTACTTCAGCGGGCTCAACCCCTAATCCTACATCGACACCAACTAGTACTCCAACAAATACTCCTTCATTAACTGCAACTAACACTCCTACTCCATCGGTAACAAGTAGTGTAACACCGACCAATACTCCTACGCAAACCACAACTAACACACCTACGCCATCTGTGACTAATACTGTTACACCAACCATTACACCAACTAATACCCCTACACAGACTACAACTAACACTCCTACTCCATCGGTAACTAATACTGCTACTCCAACTAATACCCCATCGGTAACACCAACTAACACTCCTTCTGTAACACCAACTAACACTCCTTCAGTTACTCCGACAAATACGCCTACTCAAACCTCAACTAATACTCCTACACCATCGGTAACTCCGACAAATACGCCTACTCAAACCTCAACTAATACTCCTACTCCATCGGTAACTAATACTGTAACTCCAACAAATACACCATCGGTAACTCCAACAAATACACCAACTCAAACATCTACTAATACACCTACACCATCAGTAACAAGTAGTGTGACACCAACCCAAACTCCAACTCAAACATCTACTAA
>Ga0099848_1000710_pt1 | contig 15527 bp, 13 predicted proteins | sample CB_VirMetaG_3_FD_78179 | JGI IMG/M metagenome (GOLD analysis project Ga0099848, IMG submission 78179) | Freshwater to marine saline gradient viral communities from Chesapeake Bay - CB_1508_1S Viral MetaG | ecosystem: Environmental > Aquatic > Marine > Coastal | place: USA: Chesapeake Bay...
ATAATATTACTATAAAAATATGTTGTACAATCAGCCTATAGTATACAACGAGCCCAATTTCTCTTATTCGGGCACTTTGATTATATATGCTCAAAGCCTATCTTCTCCAATAGTATTAAATAACATTACAATATTAATTGGTGGGCAAGAAGATTATTCGAATTATTCAACAATAGCTGTAATTTCAATGGATGTTAGCTCAACAGGAGTGGTATCAATAGAGGTTTTAGACGAAAATGTTTCAGCGATAGTCTCAGCCGAGACAGTAGCTCTTGGGGATGGAGAAATATCCATAATATCCTGAAATAGGCTACTATTAATTCATCGCCACAATCTGGAGAAAAAATGAGCACTAGCGTATTGGTTAATGATACCGTAAGAATTAAAGTTAAATTTGTTGATGTAAATCAAGCTACAGGGGCACAAATCCCAGTAACTCCTGTGGCCGTAGTTGTAAGTATAAAAAAATCAGACGAAACCTTACTTATAAATGAAAGTATCACTACAAGCGGTAGAATATCAGATTCAGAATATTATTACGATTTTACTCCAACAGAGCCAGATACTTATAAGGTTACATTTGTAGGAAGCTTAAGTACTGGCACTTCAATAACTGTAAATCAACAGCTTTACGTTAGCACTTCTTTAGACGAATACAAGCCGTCAGTAATACTGAAAACTGATGAAATAGTAACTTTTGCTCCAGATGTTGACCCTATTTATTTAGACCCAGAAGAGCTTAGGCCGTATTTTCCTGAAGCTTCACTAATTGAAATAGGAGAATCAATACATTATTATTCTTTAGAGGTAAAACAACTTTATTCGCTAAGAGACGACGCAACTGCAGCAGACCTAAACTTTACGGCACTAGAGTATATTAAAGCAGCTACCGCCTGTGATCTTAGTAGAACATATTCTTATGGTGGAGACGATGACGTATCAGTCCAGCTCGGCGATCTAACAGTTACAACAAGAAACCTTCCAAGAGCAGAAATAACTAGAGGTAATGCAACTACATGGTGTCAGATAGCAGCAGCTTTGAGAAAAGAGATGTTAGCTGGAAAAACTGGTCCAAAAGGTATTCTTCCGAAAGGTCTTCCAACAGAAAGCATGGGCACGTCCGGAAAGAATATTGATCCAGAAACAGGAAAAGTGTATTATCTTTCTGACAGAGAATTATATGGACCTGGTAAAAAAATTCTTCCGAAAGAAGACCCAATGCCTAAAAGAGGCATAAGAAGCTATGATTAATCTTGAAAAAACTTTTAAAAAAATATTATCAAGTTGGGGTCACGATGTATACATTCAAAGAATCATGCCTAATGGGAACTATAAAGATTCTTTAGAAAGAGTTACGACTAGAAATATCTATACGTCGGGAACTACAAACGCGGAGTTATCTCAAGAATTAGATGAAGGAATTGCGTCAAATTCAGAGGTAGTTTATTTTTTTGAGTCTTCAGTTAATCCTAAAGAAGGTGATAGAATATACGAAAAGCTTCCAAATACATTTGATCAACAAACCATTTACACTATAGACGCTTGTTCGCCAAGAAGAGGTAGGGGTGGTAAAATAGTTTTTTGGACTGTTGGAGCAACAAAAGAAAAGAAAAAGTAGATGCTAGTAGTTAAAAAAAATGATAAAATAAAAATCAATTTTTTATTTGTTGATGAAGGAGAAGTATATGATCCTACATTATTAGCAACTCCAATTGACGTAACCGTATCTATTGCCAGAGGTGACATTAATTTAGCATCCATAATAATGGCTCCGATCTCCTACCTTTTTACCAATGCTACGCCAGATCCAAACACATATATAGAAAAAGGACCAAGTTCAGAATTTTCTTTTAATTACAAAATTCCAGAAAATATTTTTCCAGGAATTTATACTATAGTAGCTAAAACATTTAAAGATGATGTAGAGCTTACTATAGAATCAAGATTTGAGGTCAAAGAATCCGCTTACGAACCATTTCCTACAGTTCCTTTAGGCAATAGATCTTCTAAGGTAAATTTTAAGCCATCTTATGAAGATATCAATTTTTCAAACATGGAATCTATTCTTCTTATTGGACACGCAGATGGAATAGAATTAAATAGTCCTATAAAAATAAGATCAGTTCAACACGCAGTCGATCTGTTAAGGGGAGATATAAAAAGTCCACTTCTTAAAGGTGTACACGACGCATACGCAGCTGGCGCAAGAAGTATATTTATTTGCGCAAGCGCTCCAATGTCAGAATATGTTGAAGATGTAGAACAAAGGCTGGTTGAAAGCTCATTTCTTGCTACTGAATCGGCGACTCCAGTAAATCAAACATTTTATCAAAAATACTATTCACGACTAGAAGAAACATACTCAATTATATCTGAGTTAGATTTTATCGATATTTTAGTTCCACTCGATGTTTCGATTATAGGAACTGGTGAAGTTGATTTTAAGTCAACTAGCAAATTATCTTGATAATTTTCACAATCAAACTGGATATGTTCAAATAGGTGTTATTGGCTCAAAAACAGATGGAATATCTGTTTCGGATATAGAGATTTTAAAATCAAATACAATATTGTCCAACCGACTAACTCAAAAAAATATATCTAATCAAGTTGTTTCAGATAAAGGTAGATATATAATTCCAGTATATGGCGAAGCTGTATTTGCTCATTCTCAAATAGACTCTTCTTATATAAATTCAGTTTCCGCAGCAGTTGCGGGCATGATTGTTACTAACCCATTAAATTATGGAATGATAAGAAAAAGAATTCCTGGAGCTCTTTCTTTATATGGAGTAAGTTTTAATTCGCAGCAAATGAAAGAGCTAGAAGACCTTGGAATTAATACGATATACAGAAGCAACAAAGCAAGAAGGTCTCAACCATACGAAGTATATCTAACTGATGATTTTACTTTAGCAGCAAAAAGTTCAACATATTCAAAACTTCCACAAATGAGATTAGTTTCATATTTGTCTAGCAAAATAAAAGGTTTTGGATACGATTCTATAGGTAAGTTTGGATATGACAAAGTTATTTCTGCAGTGAGCGCTATGTTGTTGGAATTGAAAAAAGAAGGAGCAATAGTAGACTTTGAATTTAATGCAAGAAAAGACCCAACAGACAACGGCATCTTAATACTTTATATAAATGTTATATCTTCTCTAGGATTAAAAGCAATAAATCTTTCATTAGCAGCAGGACCGGGAGCATAGTATGCCTATAAATCCAATAAGTTGGCCAAGATTTGGAAGAACGGGATCTTACAATAAATTAAAATTTGCTGAACCACTTCAATCAGATGGCAATTTAACATATCTAGAATTTATTTCAGTTTTAAAAAGTATGTGGGAAGAATCTTTTCCTAATTATCCTATAAAGGCATCCTCTAGCAGTGAACCATCTTTTACTTGGTTTAATCCAAGTTATGTTGATCCAGAAACAGGAAACACAACTGGAAGATATGAAGAAACCGACGCAATAATAACTTATTCTTTAGAATTAAGAAAGGCTCATACAGTTGAGCCAAAACCAAGAATGAGACAGATAGCAAATAGAGATATTTATATATATGGACAAAGATTTCAAAACATTATAGCCTTTTCTGCGATGTCCCCAGTAGGCAAAAGGTTAGGTCCTAATTCCAATACAATTTCAGACGATCAAGACAATGCCTACCTAGTCGAATCTTTAATAGAAGCCTTTGAAGATTTTATGTTAGAATTTACACCTATATTTAAGAAAATAGGAGCCTCTGAATTAACCTATTCTAGAAGACTTTCGGACTCAGAAGTTAATAGGGACCAAAAAGATGTTCATAAAAGAACAGTCACATACATGCTTACCACAGAAAAGACCTTTGCCGCCAAAGTATCTACAATAGAATCACTAGCAATAGACCTAAGAACTCACATGGCTTATGAGCCTCAATTATTAAATCAACTATCTACCCCAAATTATGATTCAACAGATATGAATATTGTTGACCTGGGTCAAACAGCAACCCCAAACTCATAATAAAATATATAAAAAATAAGTCAAAACAAAAGCATTGAGTTATTTTTATAACTTGTCTGTTACTATAAAGGAAGACTTACAATGCCCATATCCCTAGTCGGAGGTTCAAAAAGACATGGCTATACCTGGAGTAACCACCTTAATTAGAGATCGCTTTTATAGCATCTCTCGCACTGATTCGCCAGCAGGTCCTAGAATTGTTGCAATCGCAAAAAGAAACACTAATGACAATACAGGAAATGTTAGCGATCTAGACGTAGTTCAAGCTACAACAGAAAAAGATGTAATCGACGCATTTGGCGAAGGCTCAGATCTTCACAAGGCTTTTCTTGAATTAGTGGCCGCAGGAGGAGAAAGAATATTTCTTGTTCCACTTCCAAAAGATACAGCCTGGAATCACTCTGGAACATCAACTGTAACTAGCTCCACTTATGGTGGATCAGTCTTTGACGCAGCGTTTGCGGCAGCTGAAACAGTCTTGCCGGACATCATAGTGCCTTGGGGCAGAGGCAGTAATAGTTTGGACTGGGATGCAACACCTGGCGCAACACCAAATTCCGACGAATATGGCTTCCATGCAGATAACTCATCTACAGTAATTCAAAGCTGGGCATATAAGGTAGCTCAAAAAGTAAAAGATATTTCAATAAACACACACCCATGCATAGCCGTAATGGGAGTTAAGCCATACAGTGATGGTTCAAAAGAAATAATGACTCCAGCTGAGGTGTCTTCTCATCTTGCTCTTTCAACGCTTGCAAGCAAAGAAGACTCAGCGTTTGCTGAATACGGTTCTTATGTAGTAGTAGTGGCAACTGAGCTTAAGCCAGTTGGTTACTCGTCTGGCGCAAATGATTTTGGATACGCAAACGGTGCATGCACAACAGCAGCATCAATTTCGCGCCTCGCTTCATATTCCGCAATTACAAACAAGCCACTCTACAATGTGCAGTCTCTTCGCTATGTTCCAACAAGAACACAGCAAGGAGCTCTCGGAGTTAAGGGCGTCAACTCTGTAATCCTAAACTTCAACAAGATTGCAGTTTTTGGAGAAGGCGTGACATTTGCAGCTGAAACTTCAGACTTTGTTCGTTTGTCAACAAAGAGAATCGTTGACGAGGCAGCAAACATAGTCCGTCAAGCAACTCAAAAGTTTGTTGGTGAACCATCGACTGTCCAAATGAGAAACTCAATGGAAACAGCGATCTCATCAGCATTAAGAGGTATGCAACTATTAGGAGCCGTGCTGGCCAGTGACTTTAGTGTTACATATGTGCCATCAGAAAACAAGGCGATTGTAGACCTCGTACTAACACCTGCATTTGAACTCAAGCAAATTCAGGTGCAAATAGCCATAAACGTATAAAAATTACCGATTGGAGGGTAAGTAAATGGCCGCAGAAACATATGACAGCTCTGTCAATAAATACCTAAATACATACACAACATTTTCAGGTGCCGACATCGTCGCCACATTTGGTGGTGTTGAAATAGGTGCTCTTTCAGGAATTACGTTTTCAGTAACAAGAGAAAAAGCACCAATCTATACAATGGGTTCGCCAAATCCACGTTCTTTCTCAAGAGGTAAGCGTGGTATTGCGGGATCATTGATATTCACAGTTTTTGACCGCCCAGCTCTGTACACAATGTTGGAAAAGAATTACGCAAATTCTAAGCCAATGGACTTTTATACAAGAGCGCACAACACTCTTCCAGGCGATGATAATGCACTTGGCAGAGGAATTCCAGGTTTAGGTGCCCAGGCACAAAACAACTGGACAAGAGACGTTCAAAAGAAGGTTCCATATTACGCTGACCAAATTCCGCCATTTGACATCACGGTTACATTTGTAAACGAATACGGCAACGCAGCAGTAAGGTCAATATATGGAGTAGAGCTTCTTAATGAGGGCTCAGGCGCATCAATGGATGACATTGTAATTGAAGAAACAATGACATACGTTGCCAGAGAGCTTGGTCCAATGTACACAATTGCAACAACTCAACTTCAGCAAACAAATACCTTGGCTGATATAGTATCTGGTAGCTCAGTAACACTGCCAAATAATGCAGGTATTATTCGTCCATAAATAAAAAATAGAAGTTGATTTTTCGATAGTGCACGGAGGATGGGGACCTTCGTGCACTATCTATTTTTAAGGAGAATTCATGGAAGTTACTATTAACAGTAGTAAAATTTCTGCTTTAAACCCCATCGAAAAACCAATTGATTCTGAATCAGCATTAAATAACGTATCTTTTTCTGGCACAGATATTGTGGCTACAATGATACTTCCTCCAATGGGAGACGCTCAGTCATCTGGAAGTTATCTTGAAATAGGAGATCTTCAAACGGTTTCATATTCTATTCACAGAGAAAATTCCCCAGTAAGAACTATAGGCCACTCTAATGTAAGGGGATTTGTCAAGGGTTCAAGAACTATAGCTGGATCTTTAATATTTACAGTTTTTAACGAATACTCGTGGTATAAAATAGAAGAATATAAAAATTATATTTCTAGAAGTAATGGATTTTTTGCTCCACTAGCAGATATGCTACCTCCTTTTGATATAGTATTTACATTCTTCAATGAATATGGAAACGCATCTAAGATGAAAATATATGGAGTAACTATAGTTGACGAAGGTCAAACAATGTCAATAGATGATATTTTAACTGAGCAAACATACACATTTATGGCTAGAGGAATTCAGCCAATTACAAAAATGATAAATGAAAAAGAAGCTACTAAACTTGGAGATATTGAAGCTCAAAGAGCAGCTCAAAGAAACAGAAACATATTTGGAGATTCGCCTGAAGGCACTCCAATTACAACGCTGTATACTAATTTTATAGAAGAAATATATCCGGTAAAATAACCCATGCCTGAAGACAGAAGCTATAGATTTGATCCTTTATCTGAAAAAATAGATCTTGCATGGTCTGGTCAAGCATCAGATGATAAAAGATTTAATAATTATTATGACTATTATTTTAGTGGCGAAGACATTAGAGTTTATATTGATGGATTATTTGACGAGCAAGACGAACTAGACATAGCTTCTTTTTCTTATGTTATAAGACAAGAAAAACAACCACTATATGGATTTTGGTCGTACAATTACGATGCCATGATGTATGGAACTAGGCTTATAACTGGGGAATTTTCTATGTACACCAGATATCCAAGAAGAATGACAGAGCTGTTAGAAAAAGCCACAGAAAAAAGAATAGCTCAACCAAATCCTAAGAAATCAGATTCAAGTGTTAGATCTACTTTAAGGCAATACAATGAAATGACCGAGAGAAATAATAGGCTTACAAATTTAGAAGACGAAAAAAATATAAATAAATATTGGGCCTATAGTCAACTAGACAGAATATCTCAAGATCCGTTTTCTAAAAATATTATAGATTCAAACAAAAATATTTTTAGTGCTCACCCACCATTTAATTTTATAATTATGCATGGTCTCGAAGAGGTTTCTCTTTCGCCGAAAGATTTTCTTTCAGCAGAGGATAGAACTATTGAAAATAATTTTGATAGAGTAATTTTAACAGATGTAAATGAAAGATTAGTTAGACCAGGAACTGACAATAAAGTAAGTCCTATGAAAATAGTTTTACAGGAAGTGCAATTGATTGGCCTTGCAACTAACTATTCCGCAGGTGGGTCGCCAATTGTAGAAAGTTATCAATTTATGGCCAGAGACTTTTACTATAGTGAAGTCGATCTAGGATTTATTAAAAATCCTACCGCTGTCAATGAGGCTGAAGAGCCAGTTACTAATCAATTTAATGAACAAGGCGTAGCAGAAATTACTGCAACCAATGTAAGAAAATATAGTGAAATTGAAAATATACCAATTTAATTATTGATATATTATATAATATGTTGTATAATTGTAAAAGTTTTATTATTAAGGAGTAAAAATGTCAACAAGTAGAAAAGTAACAGTTTCAACAAATGAAGAAGTGGCAAATGAAATGGGAGCAGATGAAACTCTCGACATAAAAGTTGAAGAGCAAAACACGGAAAATCAAGAAGAAGAAAAGGCAGTTCAAATAGAAGATCTATCAGATGAAGAAATTCTATGGGATGGCGGCCCAACTGCAGGCGTAGTTAAAGCTTGGAAAGAGCAGTTCGGTGAAATATACGTAACCTCAATCACATTTGATAAACACATTGTGTGGAGAGTTTTAAACAGAATGGAATATAAGAATCTTGTAAAGAAAATGGAACAACTTGTTCAAGCAGGTCAGCTAACCTCAGCTGAGGCAAATATGTGGAACGAGGAAGCAATAGCAGAGCTATGCATACTGTATCCGGTATTCGATAAAGTTAATATGACTGGGATAATGGCTGGAGTTCCTTCACTAATTGCGCAGGAGGTTTTAGAGGCTTCAGGATTCGTTGCGCTAGAGGTAAGACAGCTATAATTTTATATGGAGCCCGATTTTCTCTATGCAATAAAGAAAAAATATGGTTCGGTATTTGCCGTAAATGTAAAAGGGCAAGAAGTCGTATTTAGAGAACTAACATTTAACGAATATGATAAAGTAGTAGAATACAAAAATAGCGAAGACAAGTCTTCAGTAGACGCAGAAGATTTTATAATATCTTCTGCTGTCGTTTATCCAGATAAATTTGACATTAATAAACTTCCAGCTGGAACCATAAGTTCTTTGGCTCAAGAAATAATAGATTTTTCAGGTTTCTATTCTCCGTCTTTAGCAAAGCAAATATTAGAAAACAAAAGACAAAACGCTAACGAAGTTAGAAGTTTAATGAAAGCTTTTGTTTTAGCTACTATTAGTTCATATAGTCCAGAAGATCTTGATGAAATGACATTTTCTCAGTTAGCAGAGAGAGTAGCTTTGTCAGAAAAGATTATAGAAATACAACAAAATACCTATGGAGTGCAGCCAACAAATATTACTCTGCAATTGATTGATCCAGAAGAAGAAGAGCAAAAAAAGAAAATTTCTGCGGCCAGACACAATCTATCAAGAAAAGCCGGAGAAGCAACGTACGAAGATCCAATCGCTCAAAAACTATGGGGAATGCAATAATATAAAGGGGCATCATGATTAGAGACAGAGGGCCACTACACGGTCTTGGCTACGGTGTAACCTCCAGGGATGTTCCTATAAATGAAGGTGAAACAGAAGGTATATCGCCTAATTCTGGTGCGATAACTAGGGCTTTAGATGGCCATCCAGTAGCAAGATTTTTAGCTGCTACCGCAGCTACAGTAGCTGTTTCAGCCGTACTAAACGCAAACCTTAAAAAGGGTGGATTAAAACTAGCACAAAAATTACAGTCCGCTGCTGACAGGGGTTCTGGATCAGCAACATCCCTAATTAGCGGAATGACAGATATAAGAAGGCATCTTGATGAGCTTCAAGGTGTTCAAAGATATATTGATGGAGTTGATGACCCTTACTCCAAATTAGTTTTTGAAACTCCAGATGGATTATTGTCAACTGGCTATAGTGGTTCAACAAGCGAAAGATTTAGATATCTATATGCAACAAAAGATGAAATAAGACAAGCTGGAAGAGGTATAACAAAAGAGCCACCAGCAGTTTGGACTTTCAAGGATGAAATCCAAAAGAGAATGGTCAGAGCAACTAGAAGACTGCCATATGAATTACCATCTCTTTATGTTACGCAAAAAGCTTTAACTGATCCATTATTTGGAAAGAACGAAGAAAAAAGAAAAGTAAAATGGTATAATCCCGCTGATGTAGTCACTGATTTTGTTAAAACATCATTGACCAACATAGCAACTATGGTCTTGCCATTTGAAGCTGGTGGTGCTGGTATAGCCGCAACAAAGAGCTCTCTTAATACCTTTAAGTATTCAATGACGGCCTTAAGAGACATGAGTCCTGGTCAACAAACGTTGGCAAAAGGATTTGTTAATCTCAATGATTTACTAAAAGAAGTTGGTCACGATTTTTCTTCTGTAACAGCTGGATTTTTAAAGAAAGCAGCTCAGACTCAGCGGAGCTTTTAACGCAGCAGCAAAGACATTTCAAAATGAACAGCCAAGATTAGTTGAAGCTCTTTATGGAACAAGACACGGGCCAAGAGCTGCATATACCCAAGCTTTAAGAGATGGAAAAACAAGAAGAGAAGCAGTAACGTCAGCTGCAAAAAGATTTGCTTTTGGAATAGACGACGCAGCAGATACTCCCGCAAAATATGGATTTTTTGATATTCTTCCAAGATTTAGAGGAATAACAGCAGCAGCTAGAGCTGGCAAAAAAGAATTTGGAGTATACGGTAAGGCTTACGACGTAATAGACGGTTCAATAAGATTTGATAAAATCATTTCAGAAAGTTCTGGAGTAATAACTCCTGACAAACTTAGTGAAGCAATAAACAGAATTAAATCTGGATACTCAAGTAGAATAGGTGAAGTAGCTAAAAAGGTTTCACAAATGGGCGCAGGTGGCCCGGGAGATAAGTCTTTTAATAGATCAGACTTCATGATAGGCCAACAACAGTCGGCTTACAAAGATCTATTAGCCTCAAGATTAGTTGCAAGGGGTTTAGACGAAAAGGAAGCTTCTGAGTTTGTTAAGCAACTTAGGATAACCGTTCCCGGAAGAAGAACTGACCCAACAAACGTAGTATCAATAGGTCGAACCAAATTATTGGCAGAAGACGCTGAACAGCATTTTGACACAGTTTTAAATAGATATACCCAAATTAAAGGTGGCAGGGCATTTAGTAAATCAGTATTAGATAAAGCATCTAACAGTGATATGAGCTCTGGCAATTTCTTTTTGGATGTAGTAGAAGACGCAAATAAACTTTTTGTAAGTAGAGAGTTCCAAAAGAATCTAAGATCAAAAATCGCAAAACAATATGATTCTTTTTACAGAAAAGATCTCGTAGATATTTCTTCTTCAATTCTAAAACCAAGAAAAGAAGTTTATCAAGATTTTGTTGGACCTCTTTCTAGTGCCAAAAAAGAGTTCTTGCAAAGAAAAACAGCACAAGTACTTGGCATACCATTAAAAGATGACGCTGGAAAGATTGTTTCAAATGATATAATTTCTGGCAAGTTAGCTAAAGCTGGATTTGATCCAAATGACGGAATAAATCTTAGGGCATTTTTAATTGAAAAAAGAAAAATAACCGCTGGCATAACAGATGGTAGCTCCAACCTATTTGGAATGAAACCATTGTTGATAGATGAAGCAATTGAGATGGGAAGATTTTCTCATTTAAATCAAAATGAACAAAGAATAATAAAGGATCTTGCGGGCAAAATGGCCCTTCAAGATCCAGTTTCAAAATCAATAGGCTTTAATAAACTGGATGGAGTTTACAAAACTAGTAGTGGTAGAGTATTAGATTTTACCTCTGTAAAATCGACATTTTCTGGTATGGCAAAATTCTTTGCCGATGAATTTCACATACCAATTATTAATCTTTCTGTTCCAGATCTCTTTGGTTATCAGTCATTCTCAGAAATGGCAAGAAGAGGACCTCTTCAGTATATTCCTGGAAATAGCGTGCAACCATTTGGAGGCATGCAAAGCAAGTCTGACTTTCATATATGGCATAGCTCCGGAGGAATGTTTGGCCTAAAGGGAAGAGTACTTGGATATGGTCAAGATAGTGTTTCCGGAGAAGTCTTTTCGACAGCTTTAAAGGGTGCGTATAGGGCTATTCCAACTTCAAGCACGGAAATGTTAAGCCGAAGTGCAAGAAGGGCTTCTGGACTGGGAGATGAAAATGCAATTTTTGATCTAAGAGATTCTTCGGGATCAAGATTTTTAGACAGAGTTCTTGGAGGAGCAGAAAACGCAAAAAGGTTTAAAAAATCTTTTTCTTTTGATCCAGAACAACCAAATTCAATTTTTGGAAAAATAGGAAGATTCGCCCAAAGAAATAGAGATTTAAATAATCCTAGAGTAATGTCAAGAGTACTTAGTGGAGAAACTGTTCAATATAGGCAAAGAGGAGCAAATAAGTCTTTTCAATTAAGTGTCAGCGCAGATAAGTTATCGGTAGTTGATGAAACTGGATCAGTAGTAAGATCAATTTCAGAAGAAGACTTGATGAGGTCTTTTGAGAGCTTTAGAAAGCCTACCTTTAGAGCTGGCATGGCTCCAAGAATAATGTCAAAACTTGAAGAGACCGCCGGAAACATATTTACGTTTGGTGGAAGAAAAGTTTCAGATATAACTACTGTACAACAGGCAGAAGAATTCTATTCAATGCTCGAAGCCGCTCTGCCAACAATAAAGAGCCAAGCAAAATCCAGGGGAATGGATCCGGGAGCAGTAGTAAGATCATTCTCAAGACTTAGATATTTGATGAGGGAATCTGACTTATTAGCTACTTCTGCATTGGCCAAAAAATCGCCAACTATAACCACAAGATTAGATCAATTCAAAAATGAAGCATTTAGATTTGTTTCTCAATCTAACGCTTTTGCTGGTGGTGTAAATATAGAAAACCAAATGTTTATAGAAATGCAAAAAGCCATTCAATCAATGGCAAAAACATTGCCAGCAAACCAAATAGCAGAATCACAGCTTTCAGCTCTAGCAACTTTGGCTAACTTTAGTGCATTTTCCACATATCAACAAAATATTGCTGCAACAGCTAATACTAGAGCTGCAATTCAAAAGTTTACACAATTAACTAGTTCTACCTCAGAAATTGGCGAAGCAACTAGAAGCTTTCTTGCCCCCTATAAAGAGGGTACCTCTTCAATAATAAGCACTAATGTTCCAAGACCTTTTCAAAGATTTGTAACGCCTCTTAAAAAGAATTTTGGATCTGCTCCGTATATAGCGGATGACATGGCTGTCGATCCACTTGGTTCCGGTCAAGAAGTAACTCTTGTTCCAACTTTTGGAACTGTATTTGGAAAAAATCCATTTGGAGCTATACAAAGTGCACTTGGAATAGGAACTTATAATAACCCAGAAAATTATTCAGCCTCAGCAAATGCAATGGATCACCTTGTCAATCGTCTAAATAGATACTTTGGGACGGTAGGAATGCAGTTAAATACTTCTTCATTTGGTGGACCAATGGACATGTTTGCCAGAGGAATGGTTGGCAAGAGAATACTTCCGCTTTATGCTGCTGGCACAACAGCAATGACAGTAGATAGAACAATAGGGGGGTATGTAAACGAAGAGGGCCCAGAAGGAGAAAGAGTTTATTCTCCATTCTTTACAACTAAGTTGGCAAGGGGAGCTGTTGAAGTTCAAGCTATAGCAGCTGGAATTGCTCCAGGAGGAATGACAGCCGAGGAAAAGAGAGAGCAATTAGTAGAAGGTGAAGTTCCAATAAGGCAGGGTAGATTCTGGCCGCTTGGCAATACTCCGTTTGAGGGCGGAAAAATAATGTATTACCGTCCTTCTTGGTATAGAAAGCTTCAAGGGGGAGCATTATTTACTTCTCAAACATATGGTAGCCCAGCAGAAAAGTTTTTATTCTATAATGATATATCTCCTTTAAGGCCGTTTGACCCATATAGATTTGAAACAAAACATTACGAAGATAGACCATATCCTGTTACTGGAGACTATTTCACTGGGCCATTTGGGCCTATCGTTCCAATAGCAAATCAAACACTAGGAAGGATATTAAAGCCTAGAAAAGAAATGCACCAGGAAGAAGTGCAGGCTTCAATGCAAAATTATGCTGAAGCAGGCGCATTTGGAATGTATGATGCATCTGGATATATGGGGGGCGCAGTAGGATCACCTCAAGGTCAACAGGGTTTTGTGGGTTCTAATGTTATTCCGTTTAGGTCATCCGGACAAGGAATGTCTTATGGTTCTGGAATTTCTTCTTCAAACGCAAATTATAGAACAGCAGGCGCAGCACCTCTTGGTACAGCTACAGACATATCAAGAGGAATGGTTTCTCAACTTAACCAACCACTAAGAGATCTATCTTATGGTCCCCCTAAGCAAAGGGGTGTAATGAATCCAAAAATAATGCCGTCGGGAATACCAATTTCTTCTGGATCAGTTGAATTTCAATCTAGTGAAATTGGTTATAGGCTTCAAGAAATGGCAGGTATCTATGGATTCGGATTTGGCTCCTTGAGAGAAAAGTTTGGATTTGGAGAATCTGATTTTGAACCAAATAAAGCAGTACTTCAATCAGCTTCAAAAGCATATGGAACAAGTAGAGCATTTTGGGATTTAAACCTTGGTGGATTAGGTGACGTTCCAGCAGGTAATTTTGAATTATCAGAAATTACAAGAAGATTTATTCCAAAAGAAAGAACAGGTGTTGATTATATAAATCCGATTAGAAACAGAATGGCAGATGAGCAACCATTTCTTCCTGGACCGGAATATTATATAAATTTTCAAACTGGTGATCCTTATACGAAAGTTCAAGAAGGAGAAATAAGATTACCTGGAATAGGTTACGAAAGATTTAATCCAGTAACAAGAGACGCTACAGGTCAATATGGTCCAGTAACTCAACTAGATATATTGGCTGACGTTGCTCCATATTCTCAACAATTTAAGCAAATAAACAGAAAAATAGACTCAATGGGTTTAACGGCTGAAGAAAGGGTTAGAGTTGGAGAAATTAGATCTCAATTAGCTGATACAACTAAAAAATACGAATTTACTCCATACGAAAGGGACGCTCCTTATCCAGGAGGAGCATTGGGAGGTGCTCAAAGATTTGGAGAATTTTTAGCACACAGAGACACAATTTTTAATACAAAATTTTTGAACAAAAGAACAGCTACTGAAGACTGGGAAAGAAGAAATGTATATGGAGCAACATTCCCAGAATGGCAAAGGCCTTACGAGAGCTTTATAGAGCCGATGTTAAATAAAGCCACTCAAAGAGATCCAATAACTGCAGCAGGAGCTATGGGTGTAGCCTTTTCGTTATTTGGTAGAACTCCAAGAGCAAAATTCTTAGCAACAAATATAGGTATTTTAACTGGAGGTACAGCTTCAGCACTTGGCAATACTTATGAGTTCATCACCGGAGAAAGATATATTCCTCAGACTAGAAGAAAAGAACTCGCTTTAGAAGAATACTCTGACATTCTTACTTATACAAAAAATACTCGTCTAGCTAACATGGCACAAGAAGCCGGTGACTCTATGGCGGCAAATCAGTTTAGACAAGCCGCAAAAAGAACTATGTATGGAGCTGATATATACGGGGCTTCAGTGGACACGCTTTCTCTTGCTATTCCAAAGAGGAAAAGAGAGCACTTTGTCGAAATGCTGAATGCGCCAGAACAAGAAAGAGAGAGAATACTTTCTACAGCTGGCAGACTAGAAAGAAGAATCTATCAAGCAGCCTGGGGCATGCCAGTTGAAGAAAAGCCCGATTTAGCAGAGTACTTCCAGAGACATGAGCTTCCAGACATGTCCTGGGAAGGCTGGCATCCCAATACAAACATGGATCACGTAAAAATAAAAATAGGTCAGCAGATGGGTCTAGAGATGTCGCAAATGGGTTACTATCCACAGCAGATTAAAG
>Ga0099848_1000711_pt1 | contig 15521 bp, 25 predicted proteins | sample CB_VirMetaG_3_FD_78179 | JGI IMG/M metagenome (GOLD analysis project Ga0099848, IMG submission 78179) | Freshwater to marine saline gradient viral communities from Chesapeake Bay - CB_1508_1S Viral MetaG | ecosystem: Environmental > Aquatic > Marine > Coastal | place: USA: Chesapeake Bay...
CGTGGAAGCTTACGAGCTGATCGGCTATGTCAAAATTGACAACGTGGCCGCTGACAAGGCTTCGTACAAGAGCTTCGACATCATCGTCCCCTCGCCTGATCGTCGCCCTGATGATCGCGTGCGTGACAACCGCACTTCCCTGGTTGTGCAGGCCAGCTCTGCTCGTCCTGCTTACATCTACGGTGCATCTCTGACCCTGGCTGAGGACATCCCCTCCGGTGGTCTGGCTGGCTTCCCCGCCTCCCCTGTGACCGCCAACCTGCTTGGTACCGATACCGAGGGGCTGCTGCTGGGTCCCGACAACGCGGGTAACCCCTTCGGCGTTCCTTCGACCCAAGCCGACGGTCTGTCCGCCGCTAGCTCCAGCCTGACCATTGGCGCCTCTGGTATTGCTCAAGGTACTAGCGACACCACCACTGGCGACCTGCCCTTCTGGACCAGTGTCACCACCGCTGGCATCGTGGCTGCTGACGCCGCCAACTCGATGATGTACAAGGTGACTTCGGACACCACCTTCAAGGTGTACAACCTGAACGCCATCACCAACACCACCATCACTGGTGACGGTGTGTACATCAGCTCTGATGATCAAGCTGCTGGTAAGGCTGCTTACATCCTTGCTCGCGTTAACTACCTGCGTCCCGCAGCTGGTGTGTCCTGGAACGATATCCAGGGCTTCATCGACTTCGCCTCCCAGGTGGGCGGTACCGACAGCTGATCTGTCATACCAAACTAAAAAAGGGGGATCCTTCGGGGTCCCTTTTTTGTGTCTAGTTGTAGGTTTGGGTTTAGTTTGGTAGGCTAAGCAAAGACTTAATTACAACGATGCTGTATCAATACCGTGTAACTGGCGGTTTGGTTGAAATGATCTCCAAGCATGGCGATGGAATCGTCATGTGTATTGATTCTCAAGATGAGGTTCTGTACATCGACGAGTCGGATCTGACTCCACATCTCGATGCAACTACCGAACAGATCAAAACTGAGGAGCGGTTGACGGCTCAGCTGGAGTCTGAGGGTGTGAATCCAGCCAAACCAACCAAGAAGGAAACTTTTCCCCTCGATACCCGCTTGAATATTAATACCGCAAGCGCCCGTCAGATCGCAGATAGCCTCCCTGGTGTGGGACTGAAGACTGCCCGTGACATCAAAGATCTCCAGATGTCGATGCCTGGCGAGCGGTTCCAAAAATTAGAGCAACTTAAAGGCGTAAAACGTGTTGATTGGGATGAAATTTTCAAGGAAAATCTAGTGCGCGTCGAGTAATTATTTGCGCGTGCTAGTGTGTTACTGGGTATATCTGAGATGGTATACCTGTAACGCATTTCGTTTCAGTAATGCAACTCGATAACTTCCTCAAATCTAAAGTCCGCTGGCACCTGGGTTATAACCTGACGTCTGTTCCGGCTGGTGACCAAGCGCGTCTAGAGGAAGCTGTCAACAACATCCAAGATTCGTTCTGGTATTCAAAGATTGTCGAACAGATCGGTCGGTGCGACGAGGCTGAAAAGCGCACTGACATGACTGGCAGCGTGAATAATAATACCGTCCCACGTAGTCGTATTGAGAGCATAGCCGGTGACGTTGATCGTACGATTGCGACCTCTGACTTCAGAGACACGCTGAAAACTTGGACGGCAATTTATTTATACGAGACGGATCGATTAGCCCTACATCTGTATGTACCCAATTACCGAAATCCCGAGCAAGCTCGGTATCGGTTCAACCGAGAAGGCGCTGAATTTATTCAAGCGCTCCCTGGCCCTGCCGACGTTGCTGTCGGCACTCGCCTTATGCTTTCAACCGATTTCCGCTAACGCCACGTATTCAGCCGTACGTATGTCGACCGACTATCGCGAGATTGCAAGACAGAAGGCCCAAAAATACGGGCTCCTTCCTCAAGTATTCGAACGTCAAATTCAAGCCGAGTCTGGTTTTAATCCTAAAGCCATTTCTTCGGCGGGTGCTACAGGCATTGCTCAGATCATGCCAGGCACCGCCAAGGGTTGGGGTGTAAATCCTAACGACCCTGTTGCTTCTCTTGATGCAGCCGCCAAAAATATGGCTGGTTACATCAAAACTTATTTAGGTGGTAAAGCACCTGGTCAGGAAACTGACCCCGTCAAACTTCGCGAGGCATACGAGAAAGGCCTTCGTGCATATAACGCCGGTCCTGGTGCTGTTGAAGCCAGTAAGCGGTATGCCGAGACTAATCGGTATGTCCAAAAAATTATTGGTCCCGACAACTTCAGTTTCACGGAGGCGCTGCAGAATCAACCAGCGGCCAAGCCTCAGGAAACTGCAGCTCGCGGGCGCACCTTCATCATTTTTGGTGATGAAGAAGCTCAGAAAGACCCCGCATCTTACCTGGATGAGTACATTTTCCGGAATATTGCATCTGGAACAAAACCTCAGTTGAAATCAGGTATTGATCCTGCAGCGTTGTTAACGGCTGCTTTTTCCCAGACACCTAATTATCTAGAAGGTTAATTACGATGGCCTCGTTAACAGATGTTGGATATGTGACTCCGGCTGGTCAGGATGTTTTCCCTACCACGGCACCTCATTTGGATGTCCGTGTTTTGAAAGAGGGTAAATATGTTGACCCTGGTACGATCCGATCTCTGTTAACGAGACTCAAAGTAGGTAAAGAGCGCAAAGCTCTTTGGGAGCAAAAGGGAGAAAGTTGGCAACCAAGTTACCAAATCACTTCTCCCTTCGGCCCCAGAAGCGCCCCCACCAAAGGGGCGTCGACTAATCATCTCGGCCAAGATTATGGTATTGCAGGCGGTACGCCTTTGGCTTGGGAGGGTCCAGGAAGTTTTACTCCGGGCAAAGGTTACGGCACAATCAAAACGACGGATCCTCAAGGGACTCCTTACGAGATTCGCTTGCTCCATACGAAAGGCGGCAAAGCGACAGAAGTGGCTGGTACGCCCCAGCAGCCACCTGTAGCTCCAGCGGCTGGTGACACTTACATTTTTGTTGGTGGCCGAAAGCGTGATGCATCTCCCCAAAGCTTCCTGAGTTCTTACTTGCAAGAATCTTTAGGTGGGCAGGCCCCACAAGTCCAATCCTTGATTGATCCAGCAGCTCTGCTTACTCAAGCGTTTGCTCAAACTCCTAATTACCTTACCTAATGCGCTTGTGCTACGCTATTAAGCGCCGTACGAAAAGCACATGCTCAAGAAGTGCAAAGAATGTAACAAAGCCCTAGATCAATCTTTATTTTACGTAAAAGGTAAATCCAAGAACGGTTCTATTAAACGCGACACTGTCTGTAAAAACTGTAAGTCAAGGGTTCATAAACGACTTGTTGAGCTGTACGGCAATTCGGGGGTTAAAAGCTGTAGCAACTGTAAACAACTGTTACCCTGGGACTCTTTCTCGTATCGGATTCAGGACGGCTCGCGATACCTGCGATCTAAATGTAAAGAATGCTCGTTAAATGCGTGGCAACATTGGGCCGATTTACATCCTGAATACAAAGAGAAAAAAATCGAATCTGACCGCAAGTGTCATGCGGAATATAAAAAATATCATCGTCACGGAATAACCAGGGACCAGTACGCGCTTATGGAACAAGCCCAGGGCGGAGTTTGTCAAATCTGCAAGAAACCTCCTCGCGATAAACAGGATTTGGCAATTGATCACAATCACCACACTAATCAGGTGAGAGGGCTTCTTTGTAAACAGTGTAATCGCGCCTTAGGGTTATTCGGTGATAGCATTAATACAATTGAAAATGCTCTAAATTACCTCAAAGAGCGTGGTAGTTATGGCTGAAAACAAAGGACGCTACACCAAACCCGAGCTTCGTGACCGCCTTAAGCGAAAGATTTTAGAGGGCTCCAAAGGTGGTAAATCTGGGGAGTGGTCGTAGCCGTAAGGCTACTTACTTAACAATCGGCTAGAAAAGCTCAGATGCTCGCGAGAGCATACAAAGAACGTGGTGGCGGCTACAGGGGTGGCCAAAGTGAGGGACAGAAATCCCTAAAGCGTTGGGGTGATCAGAAGTGGATGACCCGTCAAGAATACGAGAAAAAGGATAAAAGCTGAACTAAACTAGGAGAAAAGAAAAGTTATGACAGTCTCTAATTTTTTCCAGGATACGATTTTCAGTAACAGTCCTGCTCTTACCGAGCCGGGCTTTGGTACCACTATTGAAGTCGGTGTTAATGATCTGGCCAGCACTAAAGCCTATACGCTGATTACTACTGTGGCGTCGATTAACACTAACGTTGTTATTCGCTTGGAAGGTAGTATCGACGGCACAAACTATGCTCCAATTATTGCCGATCAGACTATTTCTGCGAACGGAACCTTTGTTCACAGTGTGGGCGATCGGCCTGTCAAACTTGTTCGTCCTCGTTTTGTTAGTGAGTCTGGTGGCACTGCTGCAGTTGTAACTTTTAGTATTGCGGCAGCATGATGGAACCCAAAGTAAAGATTCTCCTCAATAAAACTGTCACTGAGGTCGGTGAGTCGTGTCCACGCGCAACAACTGATATTGAAGAAAATATCAAGAATCGGAATTGGACGATTAAGAACTTCGCTTATGGTCCACTCAATCCAGACGTGCCAGATCCTGGCTTCTGGGAGAGGAAGGCGGAGATGTGGAATAGCGATGTAGATACTGTAATGTCTGCACGCTGTTGTAATTGTGCGGCTTTTGATCAGTCACCACGGGTAATTGATTGCATTATCGAGGGCATCAATGAAAAAGAAGCTGCAGACCCCTGGGAGGTTCAAGAGCGTGCAAATCTCGGTTATTGCCAGCTCTTTAAGTTCAAGTGTGCTGGCTCCCGGACTTGTGATGCGTGGCTACATGGAGGATCAATACAAGAATGAGCGCAGATAAAGCGATTGAGCCGGGGCAAAAAAGCACCGAACGTTACTTACCCGAATCAGCCTGGGCTCGTTTGTCTCCAGAAGAGCGGAAGAAGACTGACGAGAAGAAGCAACGTGAATCTCGTGAAGGTAAACAGTTCGTTTCCAATACGGAGCGTGCAAAAAGAGCGCGTCGCGCTGTAGAACTTGCAAGTCGGAGGAAGCGTAATGGATAGAGCTGGCGTAAAACTGGGCTACATGCTGGGTATCCGCGAAAACAAAAGACCGTACGAAGCACCGTTGGCAACAAACCAAGGTGACTTCCAAGGTCTGATTCCCACTGAAGGTGGTTATTTTGCTGTCGGCAGTCGTCTTCCTCGTGAACGCCAATCCCGATTGGCTGGGGATGCATTCAATTTAAACTTAGTAGGTAGCACTGGTAATCCACCGTTATTACCTGCACCTTATATTGGTGGTGCAGAACTCAGGAATTTAGACGTTATTATTTGAGACAGTTATGGGAGCATCACCTTCAAGCTCATCTGCTGGGATGATGAATAAAGACGCTACAGGTCAAGCAGCGTCTTCGTATTCCACGCCAGCTCCTGAAAATGACTTTACCCGTCAAATCCGAGATTATGCAGTCTCCAAATTGACTGGTAGTTCAGGTTTACGGATGGCTGGTGATAAATTAACTGATCTCCAACCAAGTGTCAGCATGGCCGAAGAGGCCGCTACCACGAAGTATTCCCCTGAGAAAACCACCAAGGCACCAGGTTCTCAGTATTTAGCTTACAGTTCATCTCCAGCTCGCGTAACAGGCGCATAACTAATTATGTCTAAGAAAGGTTCGATGCCACCTGAACTGCTGGCGCACTTCAAAAAGAAGCAAGAAGAAAAAGAAGGCTCACCCGAGGATCAGAAGAAAGGTGACAAAGAGCGTCGCAAGGATGCCGTCAAGAAAGCTCGCGTTAGACTGGAGGAACAGAAGCGGGGGCGCAAACATGACAAAAAAGAAGAAGCTGGTAAAAAAGGCACTGAAAACGCCTGAGCTTTATACTCAGGCGGAGCTTCAGTATTTTCGGCTTTGGCTTGCCAATAAAAAGAAGCACAAAGAAGCCAAGAAGGCAACTGCGCTACAATTAGATTTAGAAGTTAAGTAAGATCCTTGTCGAGCTCTTCCAGTAACAAGCAGCCCTTGTTGGTTGACCGGCCAGCAACTACGTCCACCCTGGTGACGGTTGCATCTGGTCAGGCTTTTTCTACTAGCCTTGTTCCGACGGCTGTAGGTAATGCCACGAAAGTATTCGACGTGGACTCGGCTTTGACCGATACGTCGATCAGTGGGGCATATATTGACGAGATTTGGTTCCAGTACAGCAAGCGAAATATTGAATTTATCGATGCCTTAGCGGTTACCAGTGGTACCTATTCCGCTGACTCGACCAACGTTGTCGTCACGATTAGCGCTGGGCACAATGTTCAGGTTGGTCAAAAGGTGTGGTTGGACTTCACCTCCTACAGCTCTGGTTCTACCCCTATTGATCAGGCTGTAACGGTTACCGCCGTCACACCCACTACCTTTACTGGTACGATTCCCAGTATTTCAGGCCCTATCACTGGTAACGTCAGCTGCCGTTTACCCGTTGACTTCTGCTTCTATCTTGTCAACACCGGCACGATTACCAATACCAACCAGTTCTTCCCTCTGTTCGTCGCCAGCATTCCGGCTGTTTACGAGAATCAGACTTATAGCCTGACGATTAACAATGTGCTGCCTCTGATCAACCACCCCGTTGTTCAAGCTGGTACAAACTTCACTAGTACCAACAGCACGACTTCTCCGAAGACCCGTGGCTTGATCCTACAGCGCGGTCAGGCTTTGTACGTAGCAGCAAGCGGCGCCACTGCTCTGACCAGCGGCTTCTACGTCGGCGTGCAAGCCGGATACTATTGATGTAGTCATGCCATTCGACGTTGGCGGATTTGATCCTCCGTCGAAGAAAAATTTTCGCGGCAAGACATTCGGTGATTTTACGGATCCAAAGCAGTTTAAAGCTGTTGAGGATTACCGAAAAGAAACTCAGAAGTTTAATTTCTTACCACAAAATAAAGACCTACGGAGTCGTGTCAGGTTTTACGACTACGACTCTCTATGGGCACGTTGGCGTCGTGGGTATGAGCTCTACACGATCACGCAGAGTGTCCTAGGTTCCTTTGCGAACGAACGTCGTCGGCGCGGTGATTTCCGCATGTACTGCGCCTTCCAGCAATTCCCAGGCGTTTTTATCCCTGGCAGAGTATTTACATTTCCTACGACTGATAAAGAGATCGGAGAGCAGATCGTTGGGATGCGTGATGCCAATGGGTTTAACTTTTACACCTTTGGCCTTCCTATTCTTGCGGTTCGCTATCTAGGAGAGCCTGTCAGTGCCACGTACACTCAATCGGGTACCACTCTTGTTGTAACTGAGCCTGATCACGGTTTGCTTGTTGGTGAATCAGTTTACCTTGATGTCTTAACGGGAGCTGGGGTTGACGCAACGCTGAGTGTTGTTTCGGTTACCCAAAACACCTTCACCCTTACCGCTGGTAGTTCATTAACGACGAGCGGAAATCTGCTCTACTACTTGACTACGGCTTTTACGGACCCACGTTGGACGACTACGCGTGTACGGCTTCGCTCGATACCAATTCCCGTCCGTTTCTTTGCTGGAGAGCGGCTTGTAGATCGGATTGTAGAGAAAGATCCTGGTATTTTTTCTACGTATTCAAGAACAGGTTCAACAGTCACAATCACTTGTTCATCCGCCCACGGGCTATCGACTGATAACCGTGTTTTCATTGCGGTTACAAGTGGATTGGTTTCATCAGGACAATACGATGTTACGGTGTTGAACGCTACTCAATTGACCATAACAACGATTGACAGTGGCGTAACCAGCGGAAATTTGATTCTTAACCGGCTTATTCCCGGTTTCAGGTATGACGACTATGTCGGATACACGGTCAAAGGTGTAGATGTGACTACTAATGAGATTATTTTCCAGCGAGATGACAGCTATGGAAGTATTCTCGTTGACAATAAGTATGTCACCACGGTCCCTGCTACACGAGGTTTTACCGTTGGCCGCTTCCTCACGACAGAACTGCGCTGGCAGTGCTCCTGTCAGGACTTTATGCGGCGCGATGGTTTCAATCTTTACAAGGAGAAGACAAGCCAGCGGTTCCCTGTGACGGCAATTACGTCGACCAAGCCCGGTCAGACTCAGAATGATGACAACACTTTAAGCAACGAACGCGATATTCCCGGTCAATTTTCTGACCTTGGTTATTCGGTCATCAATAATTTCTATGGCCTTCCAGATTACCAAGATACGAGCGATTACTCATATCCAAATCTTTTCTACTACCAAATCCGCTGGTGCAAACACATTTACGCGGCAATGTTCTCTTTAGTCCATGATGAAGGTAATGAACCAATTGCTATTGCCGCGACATATACTCAATCTGGTCCGAACATCACTGTCACGGCGCCAGACCATGGTTTGAGTGCAAACACAAAAATTCAGTTGGATTTCAGTAGTGGCAGCGCTCTTTCAGGTCAATACACGATTACAACGGTGCCAAACAAGGATACATTTGTTGTGGTGTATCCATTTAGTGAAACTACAGGTGGTTATGTCACTGTTAGTAATTTAAGAGAGCATGATTTCGTCAGTTCTTGGATACTAGAGCCGAATGATAAGCCAATTGGCACAGGTCTTGATGTTTTTTATCGTAATTTTGAGAAAGAGAATGAGCGCTTGCGCCAAGCGGCCGAACGAATGTTGATGATGCAACAAGGTATGCCCTGGGTTGGCGGTACCTCAGTTACTGGATCGCGAAATCAACCAGAGCAGGTTGCGAATTACAATACAGAGCTGGTTACCATGATGATGACCGACAGCATCCGTCGCGGTGCTGATGGATCTCTAGATCGTGACGGAACAGAAGTAAATACCGCCAACAGAATGCTTACGATGATGAGCAAATTATTTAATATTCAGCCAACACTTATTCAGGATACAAAGATTGGGATGCTCGATGAGCCTCTGGTGAACTATGTACCTGATTTTGAATTTGGTTTGATCATTGGCGGCACTTATCTGAATGGGGTGCCTGTAGAGCCTGCATCACAGACTAGTCTGATAGACTGTGACACATATTCGCCTTTAACCGCTCAAGATACGTTGGTAGATGGCGGTTTATACATTAATACTTAACGATGGCTGTTCAAATTCTGTCCAGAAGGTCGTCAGTTCTTTACGACCGTCCTTTCCCGATCCGTTTAGGCGTTGCTGAGTTAGCCGTTAACAATAATCCTGGCGATCCGGGCCTATATTTTGCAGATAATACAGCCAGTCCTTCGACGGGACTGATAAAAGTCGGTCCCACCTTCATCGGATCAACTGCGCCTAACACGCCAGCCGCTGGTTTCACTTTATTCAGTAAAGGAGAGTCCTGGTTGGACACTTCCAGCACCCAAATCTTCAAACTTTACGATGGAACTGCCTGGACAACACCCAAAGCGGTTGTTTCGAACAGCAACGGTAAACCTGTGAACCCTACAGATGGTCAATTACATTATGATCAGCTGATTCCAGGCTTGTTTATGTACAATTCTGCAACCGCCGCGTGGGTTGCGGTCTAATCAATGAGGGTGATTCAGGATGTGATCTAAAATTCTGTCTAGTTTAGTGTGTACGGCTTGTACTTCACGCAGGAAGTCTTCTTTTAGTACATAATCCTTGATAACGCGGTCTTGAAAGTTGTCAAGATCACGCTCAATCGCCTCAAAACGACGTTCTAAGCGACGATTAAAGTTAGTTAATGCTCTAGAGAGACCGGCAAAAGCGCCAATGCTGCCAGACAAAACAGCCGCAATCAATTCTGGCGACACTTTAACAATATATTTTTCTTCTATTCTAAAGTACTTAGCAATTTAGAATAGTAGAACGCGGGTTATAGTCGATGGCAACTGGATACGAACCGAATATAGAGGGGGCTATTGCTGTACTTGTTGATTTAATGCAGGCCAACGGGTTTACCATGACTCGTCAACCTTATGAGCCTAATTATCGCGGGTTAGTAGATGCAATTATTGATCTAAAAGACGGCTTTCCTGTATTTGCTCCATCTCGAGTCGGCTTTGATGCCACTACATTCGAAGCTGTGAGTCTTGGTGACGCCTTATACATGCGAACCAGTGACGGACAAGTTGGCTTAGCGCAGGCAGATGGCACTGCCGATGAAGCCCTAGTGGTTGGTTTTGCTGATGCAGCAGCTGCGTCTGGCACCACGGTCAAAGTCTTGGTGGCAGGCATTAAAACAATGGGATTTACCGTAGATCCGGGAGATATTTACTATTTGAGTACAACTGCTGGAGCGATCACGACTACGCCGCCTTCTACTGCCGGACAATTTGTAACTCGTGTTGGTGAAGGCGCTACCACCACCGACTTTAGTATTCAATTAGAACCACCGATCCAGTTGTCCTAATGCCTGGCGTCAGTAATTACAATCCGTATGCTCCTAATAATGAGGGGTTGACTGAGGTCCTCATTGACCTTAAATCTACAATGGCTGGTAAAACCGTATATTCGGTTGCTGGCTTTCAAGCATTGGCCTTTGAGGATGTGACCCAGGGGCAGGCTTTATACGCACGCACAAGCGACGGGAAAGTGGGACGCGCTATTGCCAACGATACTTTTGACAAAGCAAATGTTGTTGGATTCGCTCAGACTACTAAGTCATCTGGGCAATTAGTAAGGGTTCTAATTGTTGGCATCGGACCGTCATCAGGATTGTCACCAGGCGCCATCTACTATTTATCAGCCTCTAGTGCCGGAGCGATAACCGCAACACCGCCATCGACTGCTGGGCATTACGTTACTCGAGTCGGTGAAGCAGCCAGCTCTGCTGAGTTAGTTGTTCAGTTAGAGCCACCTGTACAATTATCGTGAACGGTATTGTTGGTAGGATGGTTACAAGTAAAGGCTTAATTTTAGGTCCCTAAGATGAGCCACGTAGAGCTACAAAATGGCAACTAGAAAGGCAATTTGTCTGGTTAGCGGTTTATTTCAGGAGGTAAACACTCCTACCGATAAACTTGACTTTGCAGGCAACTCTACAACTGATCTCACAGAAGGAACTAATCTTTATTACACAAATACTCGTGCTCGCCAATCAATCAGTGTAACTGATTCTGGCGGTGATGGGTCTTTAGCGTACGACAATACAACTGGTGTTATTACTTACACCGGGCCTTCAGCTAGTGAAGTAAGGGCACATTTTAGCGCTGCCAATAGTGGCAGTGGCTTTGGTAGCTTGGCCTATGATAATTCAACTGGTGCTTTTACTTATAGTGTTGTAACCGCAGCTAACATCCGCCAGCAGATTTCTGTTACAGATTCTGGCGGTGACGGCTCGCTGAGCTATGATAACTCGACGGGCGTTATTACCTATACCGGGCCTTCGGCTAGCGAGGTTCGTGGCCACTTCAGTGTTGCTGTTGGCTCAGGTTTAACTTATAACAGTACAACTGGTGAGTTTGGTACCAGTGCAATCCCAAATGCTCAACTAGCTAATAGTTCGATTACATTTGGCAGCACGGCAGTTTCACTGGGTAGCACTGTAACGGCGCTTTCAATTACTAGCTTGACTGCTAGTACGTTTGTTAACATCGGTGGAGGCGTCGGCTCTGCAAATAGCATCAATTTAGAGCCAGGAGCGATTATTTTTGAAGGCTCTACCGCTGATGGAGCTGAGACGACACTTCAAGTTGTTGACCCAACTGTAGATCGTACTATTACGTTCCCAGACGCGACGGGTACCGTTGCTTTGCTGACTAGCCTTTCAGTCGCTGCTGGTTCGGGCCTCACCTACAACAGCACTACAGGTGAGTTTGGCACCAGCGCCATTCCTAACGCTCAGTTGGCGAACAGCTCGATTACGGTTGGATCGACCTCTATTGCTCTGGGAAGCAGCTCTACAACCCTGGCTGGCTTAACTTCCGTCACATCCACAGGCATTACTACGAATGACAGTGGGTTCCGGATCCGAAATACGACAGATATCACCAAACAGATTGCATTTAGCGCCGCCAGCATCACGACGTCGACAACGCGCACTTACACCTGGCCCGATGCCGACGGTACTGTCCTTCTGACAACGACTGCACCAACAACTTTTTCTGACTCTACTTTCCGAGTCCAGGATAATGCTGACGCTACCAAGCAATTAGCGTTTGAATGCTCTGGTATTACGACTTCCACTACACGTACGATGACGGTGCCAGATGAGAGTGGCACCATCTCCACACAGGATTTTGCAACTGCAATCGCAATTGCGTTAGGATAAGATTATGGCAACTCAAGTACAATTCCGGCGTGGTACTTCAGCTGAGACCGCCACATTTACGGGGGCAATTGGTGAAGTTACCGTTGATACTGTTAAGCACACTTGTGTTGTCCACGATGCTGCTCAAGCAGGTGGTTATCCCCTTCTCCGGGAAGATGGCTCTAATGCTGCTCTATCTCTGGGTTCTCTCAGCAGTTGCGCTTTAAAGTTTGCATCGGATCCTAATACAGGAATCATTAGCCCTGGTTCTGATCAGATCTCGTTAGTAACAGGTGGTGTTGCTAGACTTACAATAGATTCATCTGGTTCAGTAACCATCCCAGGTAACGCTATCATTTCAGGTAATCTTACTGTTACTGGTACGTTCACCTCAACCGACAACCTTGCACTTATTGTTGCTCTGAGCTGATATGGCCAATACTTTTAAGATCGAGACCAAATCCAGCCTGGTGACAGATGCCGTATCGAACACTACGACAAATGTGCTGTCGGCTGGCGGTTCCGCGACGATTATTTTACTCAGTGTTTTAATCTCGAATAAGACCGGTACCAGTGCTAACGCTGACGTGTATCTTGTGACGAACACTGGTGACGATGTCTATTTAATTCGTAACGCTCCGGTTCCTTCTGGATCTTCATTAGAGATCATCAGTGGAAGTAAATTGATCATGGAGTCGAGTGATATTCTTCGGGCTCGTTCGGATACTGCTACTGCACTTGATATTTCTGTTAGCTACCTCGAGCAGACCTAAAGATGGGTTTAACGAGTATTGGTGATATTGCTGTTCTCTATGAAAAAATTGAACAGCTCGAAAAAGAATTAAGTACAGTTGAAGAGGTGTTGCAGCGTCAAATTTGCGAGCTGCAGGACATTCTGTTTGAAGGTGACATCCTCAACGAGTTGGATGGCTCCTGGGAAATTGTCAGAAAAAAGCGCGATTATCTTTTGAAGTCTACTGATTGGATCATGACTCCAGGATCGACGCTGGATCAATCCGCTTGGGCTGCATATCGTCAGGTACTGCGGGATTTACCGCAGACTTATTCTAAAACCGGTTTGGAATCGATCCGTTGGCCGAAGCGTCCAGCAGTGTCAGGTCCTAATACAATAGTAGATAAGAAGTAGAAAAAAACATGTCTTACCTGGGCAACAGTCCTGTACTTTCTCAACAAGAGTACCGGAACATTGATGACATCAGTGGCAGCTTCAATGGTTCTACCACTTCATTTGCGTTGCTGGTCAACGGTGTTGCTCCAGTCCCTGCTCCTCAGGCTTCGAACCAATGTTTAATTTCAGTCAATGGCGTCGTTCAGAAGCCAGATGATACTGGGGCTACAGGATTCCGTTTAAGCGGTGGCAACATTGTTTTCAGCGCTGCACCTTCTAGTGGCCAAGCGTTTTTTGGCGTTATTCTTGCCGGTGCAGACTATATCTACGCAGGCCAAAACTATCCCGACGGTACCGTTAGCGCTCCCTCTATAACATTTGCACAAGATTTAGATACTGGTTTCTACCGCAGCGGTGCAGGTGAAGTCAAGTTTACAGCCAATGGTGCTAATACTGTTACTTTAAGTTCAAATAATTTAACGGCCCCTAGTTTCATTCCCACGAGTAGCTCTGCTCCGACGAACGGAGTTTATCTATCGGCTGCAAATACTGTTGCTATTGCCACCAACAGCGCCGGTAAATTGTTTATTAACTCTTCAGGCCAAGTAGGCATAGGGACTAGTTCGCCTAGTAACCCCATCCACGTTGTTAATAATTCAGGGACTGTTGCTACCGCATATTTCAACAACATAAGTACCGGTGGAGACTCTCCAGCCTTAATCGTTCAAGGTGGTGCAAATAATAACAATACAGTTGGGACTTTTGAGGTCAGGGATTACAGTGGTAATACCGACTTTAAAGTTCAGGGAGACGGGAGAGTAGGGATTGGCACTACGAGCCCTGCGGCAAACTTTGTCGTCAGCAATGCAGGAGCTGATGGAGTAGAAATATACCCCGCCGGAACTGGCGACGGCTCAGTGCTGCAAGCATATAGTCGCAGTGGGGGTACATTTCGCCAACTTGCGCTAAGAACTGGTGAACTAGTTATTCAAACAAATGGGCCGAACGAACGCGCCCGCATCGACAGCTCCGGTAGGCTCTTAGTTGGCACGTCTAGTGCGCGTAGTAATTTCTTTAATAGTACTAATAGCGCTGCATTTCAGCTTGAAGGACAATTAAACGATGCTGCAACGGCAAGCATTGTTCAGTGTTACAACGCAAATACGCAAGGAGCCACCCTTGTACTCGGCAAGTCAAATACTCTCACTGTAGGTGCCAATGCACTTGTGGCAGATGGGCACACTCTTGGCAGGGTTTCATATCAGGGTAACGATGGAACCGAATTTGTAGAGGCTGCAAGTATTTCAGCCCAAGTAGATGGCACTCCCGGCTCCAACGACATGCCGGGAAGATTGGTGTTCTCCACTACCGCCGATGGAGCGAGCAGCCCGACGGAAGTTCTTAGGCTAGACAACCAGCAAAGATTTGTTTTTGGCACTACTGCTGCATATGGCAGCGGCGGTTTAACGTTCCACCCCAATTATTCAAACGGTGCAACTGCTTGTTTCTTTAATAGGGCTAATAACACTAATCAATCACTAGTTTTTGATTTCAGAAACAATTCCACTACTGTAGGTTCTATTTATTACACAAACACCGCCACCACATACGCAACCACTTCTGATTACCGGCTTAAAGAAAACGTGGCAGCCATTTCCGATGGCATTGATCGCGTTAAACAATTAAAGCCAAGCCGGTTTAATTTTATTGTTAATCCAGATCAAACTGTAGACGGCTTTCTTGCCCATGAAGTTCAGGGAATAGTCCCAGAGGCTATTGGCGGGGATAAAGATGCTGTCGATGAAGACGGCAAACCTATTTATCAAAACATCGACCAGTCCAAGTTGGTGCCGCTGCTGACCGCTGCGCTGCAGGAAGCCATCGGGCGCATCGAAATCCTAGAAGCCGAAGTAGCAGCTCTCAAGGGCGCGTAGTCCTACTCACTTCTATGTCTGATTCCGAAGCCTGGGATGAATACTGCAAAGCCAGCCTCGACCTGAGCAATCAGGAGGAGGTTGGTGAGTGCCCAGCAGCGTTTGATCTGGTTTGGCCTAGTTGGATTGAACCAGACCAAGACGAGTAGTCCCCTTCACTAGCTTGTCCAGAGTACCTGCACTACACACAGGTGCTCTGGACAGGGCCGTAGTGGGTAATTAAGTTGGCTTAGAATGTATTGATCAAA
>Ga0099848_1000712_pt1 | contig 15512 bp, 25 predicted proteins | sample CB_VirMetaG_3_FD_78179 | JGI IMG/M metagenome (GOLD analysis project Ga0099848, IMG submission 78179) | Freshwater to marine saline gradient viral communities from Chesapeake Bay - CB_1508_1S Viral MetaG | ecosystem: Environmental > Aquatic > Marine > Coastal | place: USA: Chesapeake Bay...
CGTTTGTGTGGGTCTGCGATGGCCAGGTCACTGATGGTCGAGATGACATGCCCTATGCAAACCTGGAAGCAGAGTGCGCGGCCCTGGTGCGGAAGCATGCGATCCACATGACTCACGATGTCGATGAGGCGATCGAAGCGCTGCGGCAGGTGGGGCGAGGCTCACGGCTGCCGATGCAGCTCACTGGTCGCCTGCGCTATGTCGATGAAACGGCAGAGGCAGAGCATCTGCTGTAGCTGACATCGCTCACGAAGGCTCAGAGGGCCGCAGGGGATCGCCCTGCGGCCCTTCTGCATGTCCACGCTCAGATCGCCTCAGAGCGCCGCAGAGCGGCCGGCAGCACCGGCAGCGGCCCTCGATCAGAGCGGCCGGCAGAGCGGCAGCAGGATCGCCCTCGACGCCTCGGCTCGACAGAGCCGGCAGCGCAGCTCGATCAGAGCGGCCGGCCCTCGACGGCAGCGCAGCTCGACGGCGCAGCTCGACGACGGCGCAGCTCGCAAGTCATCCGCCACCGTCAGAAGCAGCGCGCGCGGGCGGGGAGTCCCGGAAGGCGAAGCCGGCCCTCGGGGCTTACAACCCTCCCCCGCCTTTTGGCAGGGGAGGATCTCCTCAGTCGTCGGTCTCGTCGTTGAAGAGGCTGTCGAGGAACTCGATCTCGGACTTGCGCTGATCGTTCTCCTCGATCATTTGCTCGATGAAGCTCTCAAAGCCGCCGAACTCGGAAGCGAGAACATCGTCGATCTTCTCGATGAACTCTTCGGTCTGGCGTTCCATCTCGGCTCGCTCTTCGTCGGTCATGGATCGAACCTTGCGGTCGTAGGCCAGCATCATTCCGGCGAACGAGAACAGTCGGTACATCTCTTCGGTGATGTCCAGCTCGCTGACGATCTTGCTGATGATCGACTCGATCGGGATCATCTCCTTGCGACGGACACTCTCCTTGGCCGTCTCAAAGATCAAAGCCTGTTTGTACTCAAACAGAGACACGATCACATCAGGATCAGTCCAGTCAGAGTCGATCGAGAGGCCGAAGTCACTCGGTGTTGTCATGGGCAACCTTTCTGCTTGTGGGGTTGTGGTAACCCTAGACTACCCGTTACCCTTACCAGTGACAACTACCGAAAGGAGGCCCAAGTGGGTCTTGACAACATTCCGAAGGAGTACCCCTGTCGGTCGAAGGGGACAGCCGTCTTGGTCGAGGACGACCGCATCGACTGTAAGGCCACGCAGGCGGCCGGCGGCTGCCCTTGGCTGAACGCAGGCCCGCCCGAAGAAGGGCGTGTGCTTGGCATGTTCGGTACCGACTGTTGGTATCGAGGCAAGTACGGCAACTATCTCCTTGGTGAAGAAATGACGATGGTCGATGAGGACATGACTCACCTGACTTTCTATGGAGACAACGAGGACGGAACCGAGAAGTCGGCCGACTCATGTCTTGTCCTTGCTGACTTCATCAAAGATCACATCACTGAAGTTTCCGACGAGGAAAACCACAATGCCCTCGTCTACGCCCAGTGGTATCTCCGTTGGGTCGCAGCCGAGTGCGGCGGCCTGGTCTGCTGGTACTGACCATGAACCCGATCATCATTCACCTGAGCGGAGGGGAGATCGCTGACGTCGAGTGCGCTGGCGATCTTCTCCAGCCCATCATCATCGTCGAGCATGTCGCCCAAGAACTGGCCAAGTATGCGCCGAGCGCAGTGGAGTCTCCCGAAGGCTTGGTGCTGATCCAAGTGGCCGAAGCAGGCCACGCAGAGAAGCCGACCGACGAGTGGGCCGACTGGGCCGCAGCACTCATCTGATCTCAACACAAGGAAAGGAGAAAGACATGCTGGCGACGGCAGACGATCTGACCGCCCTCGTAGGGCGCAAGGGACAGATCGAACTGAACAGCCTGACAGTCGAGGTGGGCGTCCTGAACGCTCGCCATCGGTACGGGCATGTCGATCTGCTGATCTCGCCGGAAGCAGGTTTCGGTGAGCAGTGGGTCGAAGCTCGTCGAGTACGACTAGCAGACTGACAGTCTCAACCCCCCAAGCGGCAGCCGCACTCGCAGGTCGGGTGCGGCTGTTTCGCGTCCAGCCATCGACGCAGGCGAGGCTTGGCGGCGATCAGGTCGGGGAAGTCGGCCAGGATCATGTCTTTCACCTCGATCCACTCCAAGTCGGTGAGGTCGGTGGGGTGCGACTGAACTGCCATAGACAGCCAGGTATCGAAGTCGCCGCCGGTCTGGGCAGCGGTGAAGGCCGCGTCCAGCAGGAAGCGGGTGAAGGGTGAGAGGCTCATACTCCATACGAGGATCGCTCGATGCTGGGGTGTCAGGAGTTTCTGGGGCCGGCGCAACGCAGAGCCAAACTACTCATCCGCCACCGTGACTCCTTACTGTTCGGGGGTGGAGTCCCGCTGGCGATTTCGCCCCCACGGGGCTGTCCCCCCTCCCCTGCGCTTCGAGGCCTGAACCCTTCGAGGCTTACTCTTTCGAGGAGTACCCTTCAGGACCGGAGAACGAAAAGAGCCGGCCCGCAGGCCGGCCCCAGTCGTGGATGTGTTGTCGATCAGCGGAGCTGCGACCGCTTGCGGATTCCCAGCCGGAGCGCACGTCGAGATTCCAGGACGGCCCGCCGCCATGCGATCAGGCCGGCCACGAGCAGGCCGGAGGCGACGATCGTCGTCACCTCGAGGAACGTTCGCGCAAACTCGCGCATTAGATCGGAGAGAGTCAGCATGGCTGGCCTACTTCCAGCACGAGGCGGAATAGGCGACCGATCCAACCTCGTCACAGAAAACGTCGGACTGCTCGTACTCGATCACGTCCTGGCCACGATTGGCGCCACGTGTGATCGTACGGACTCGGCGCACCGAGTAGGTGTCGGACCAGTCGAGAATCACGTCGACTCGACGTGTGCCGTCGATCGGCAGGCGCAGGCCGACAACATCGTCACGATCTGCCGAGTAGATCGGGAACACCCGACCGCCGGAGATGGCGAGGATGTTTGCCGATCCGATCTGGCGCACAATCTCTCGATGATCGCAGGACCGGCCGTCGGCCGTCTTTGTCAGCATCCGTAGATGAGACATGGATAAGGACATGGGAAACCTCCCTGGTGCTAGTAGTGACAGCGACAGCGTATCGACTCGGCCGGCCGATGGCAACGATCCTCGACAATAGTTGTGATGATCCGCTGCGTCCTATAAGCTCCAAGCATCCACCCGATCAGAGGTGGCCTACTAGGAGGTAGTCCATGATGGATACTCTCGATCGATCGGCCCTGGCCGACGATCTGATCGACAAAGAGTCGATCACCCTTGCGGATGGGCGCACGCTGCGCTTCCGACAGGAACCTGACTACGGCCTGAGCATCGACGACTTCGATTGCTACGGCCGGATCGCACCAGTAGGTCGATCATGGGAACGCTCGACTCGGCCCGATGGGTTCGATGGGTTCGCCAGGAAGATTCGCACACGTAGCGACGTCTACTGGTGGCAACCGCCGGAGGACCTACGGACGGCCAAGCGTGAGCCTATGTACGTCCAGGCGGCCGATGGATCGATCCATCGTCACCCGCAGGCCTACAGGGACCCGATCCGCTCGCTGGAACGGATCGTGTGTGATCTGATCGAGTACGGATTCGTCAGCCTCGGAGTCGAGGTGCTGAAGGATTGCGCGTCCTGCTCCCGCCCAGAGGTGATCGGTAGCGCATGGATCGGCGGAGTCGAGGCGATGTCCGAGCGTGAGCATACGGTCGACTTGCTGGCCGATCTGATCCACGACGCCATGATCGAGGCCGACGCCTGATCCCGACAGCCCAGACGGCCGGCCTGCTCCAGTAGCGGGCCGGCCGTTTTTGCGTTCCGGCGCAGTTTCGGCCGACATCGAGCGGGCGGGGAGTCCCGTGCGACAGCACGGCCCCTCGGGGCTATCTCCCCCTCCTCCCCTGATGTCTCCGGATGGCCGGCGCTGACGGCGCACCAAAAAGCTCTTCTTCTACTGAGCAGTACACAAAACCCCTGGTCACGGGCTTGCCGCCTTCTGGGCCGTCGGACTCGAGCGGTTCTGGGCAGCTCTCGAGTCTGGATCTACTTTTGTCGAGTCGCATCTGGGCTTCGATTCGAGGGGGGTGGTGGAGTCCCGTGTTGTCATTGTTTGGCTCTTCGAGGAGCGGCCACTACGAACCTCCGCCAGGTCCGAACGAGCGCCGGCAGCCTAGGAGGCCAGCCGCCGGCGGATCTCGATGGCCCGCTGAACCGTCGGGTCGTGGGTCGGCAGCCGATCGTGAAACACGATCAGGTCGAGCAACTCGTCGATGATCCGTGTCAGTTCCTCGGCCCGCTCATCGGCAGCGAAGAACTTCGCCCAGCCGGCTCGCCGTGAGGCGTCCAGGGCGTGGAGGGTTCGGTCGTTGGGTGTCATGGTGTTCCTTTCGTTGTGCTTCTACCTATTGCACGGTTTGGCTGGGTTTCTGATGTAGCTGACGTGTATAACTGCCACTTCGCACGGGAAAACCGGCAGGTTAGGTGCCGAAAAGCAATGTGAAATGAGTCACACGAAAGAAATCTCGAGATTGAGGTTGTCAAGAGCTGTCGGGTTCAGTACCCTGACCCTGTCACTTACAAGGAGGAGCAATGGCACAGCACGCAAACAAGGCGGTCAAAAGACTGTTCAAGCAGATCGAGGCTCTCGGGTTCGAGATCATCGCACGCAAGAACGGTTTCGTGATCTACCCCCCGAAGGAGATCGGCGGACAGCCCTACTACACACACGGAACACAGAAGGCGATCAAACCGATCGTCAAGCAGTTCAAGAAAATCTACGACGTCGATCTCGACATGACATCTTGAGGAGTACAAATGGCAACACGAGGAATCATTGGAGTGTATTGCGGACAGGGAACGTGGCGCGGACGCTACGTGCATTGGGACAACTACCCAGAGCGCGTCGTTCCGTTGCTGTCAGAACTTGTCGAGCGCGACGGTCTGCCGAAGGTCATCGAGACGATCGTGAACAAACGCGATTCGTGGTCAACGATTGACGCACACGTCGACGAATCGTCGCCGTTCTTCACCGCCGAGAACTACGAGCCAGGCTACGGGTTCTTCCACACCGACGGCGGAATGGAGACGTACACCGAGTCCACCGGCTACTACTCGTGGGCGGAGTACGTCTACATCATGGACGACGAAGGCGTCACCGTGTACGACGTCATCCAGCTGGAGCCGGAGACGCTCGCAATCAACTGCCGCTACACGTGGGAGCAGGCGAAGGCAATGCGACAGTCACAGCCTGCCTAGCAGTCGCAGCGCAAGCACAACGAGCCTCGGCGTACGTCTTTCATCTGGGAGGCGCATGCCGAGGCTTCTTTGCGTGAACTGGCCGGCAAGTTTCCTCGACCAGTAGCGGCCCACTTCTTCCCCCACCACGTCCACGTAGTGCCTGCGGAATACGTCATGGTGGCCAGGTGGCGCACCAGACAGATCTACCAGGCCGTGCGCTATCTCGTGGGCCACGATCCAGGCCGGCGACAGGCTGCCGATCTCGATCCTTTTGACCTCGCAGTAGCACCAGGCGTTCGAGCTGTCGTGGGTTCGTACAACCGTCCAGCCTGGCAGGTGGCGACGGACCATTGCCCTGGCATTCTGCAGGCTGATGGGCTGATTGATCTTCGCCGACGTGAAGGTGTCCCACTCTGCTTCGTAGGTCCTTCTCTGGCGGTCTCGATACGACATCGAGGTGACAGGGTAGTTGGCGGGCGCATCCCGTGACGTCACTCCCGACTCATCCGCCACCGTCGTTAGTTGTAACGATGATGACTCGGGGCTTTCTCTCCTCTTCGATCGTTTCGAAGGTCTCGAGGAGCGGATCTCGACGGCTCGAGCTTGTCGAGTCGCCGATCTCGACGAATACTGCACTCGAGTGCTTTTGGCAAGTTTTGGCCAACGCTCTGACCAGGGGTTTTGTCCGGTCTTCAGGAAACAGCCGGCACAATGTAGCTCAGAAGCGGGATGCCCCAGATGGCCGGCGCGGTCACGTGATGTCAACGTCAGAGAGTCCCGAATCGAAGAAGAAGCTTACGGGACTCTCGACCCTCGATGGCTTTGATGTGAGGTGGCCTCGATGGCTTTTGGGGGATCTGCGCTTACCAATGGCGCCACGCACGACCCCAACGTGGGGAAGTGGTGCGCAAGTAGCACGAGAGCAGCGGGAAGCGGTAGGCAACGACTTCGGGCAGCAGCACGTGGACAGCAAGGTCGATCGAGCGCACGAATCGACACGGGGACCCGAACCAGTAACGGGAGCGTGGCCGTTCTTCGTACGCAACGATGAACGCCCAAAGTCTCGGACTCGACAACAGCTGGATAGTAGTCACGAGACGAATCTACCGCTTATAGGTAATAGTTGCAACGATTGACAGTATCGACTAGATTGGTCTCGACGGTTCCAATCGGGAACCCACTACAGGGAGGTAGCCATGGCCAAAGTGTCGACACGACACGAGTGTTGGGTATGCCTCGACTGCTATTTCGCTCTCAACTTCGGAGCCAATGGCGTCGAGAACCCCGACCCCCGTTGGAGTCGAGCGAAGTTCGAGAAGTCGATCTCGGTCGGCGAGTGGTCCGACTGGCATTGCGTATGCCACGAGTACGAGTCGTCCTGGTGCGAGTTCTGCGACTCGGACGATGACGGCACGAAAGCGTTCTCGTACATGGCCTGCGACACGTGCGAGACGCCTGCGGCCGGTTCTCGTCATCGACTCGCTCAGCATCTCTAGTTCCCCCCAACCCCCCAACCCCCGACGGGAGCCGGCCCTAGTGGCCGGCTCTCTTCGCGTCCGCCGGCGGAAGTTCCCAGACATCGAGGAGCGGCTCCCAGACATCGAGGAGCGTGCGATCGAGCGAGGTTGGGGAGTCCCGAAAGATCGATTTACCCTACGGGACTATCCGAGTAGACTGATGTGGTGACTGAGGAGGATCTGAGGATCTCGACATTCCCCGTCTCGAAGGCCGGCGGAGCTGGAGACCAGAAGACTCTGGCCCTTGTCGACGACCATTTAGCACTGATTTTCCCCTACGACCGAGACCAAGTCGCCGAGATCAAGCGCATCTCCGGTGCGAAGTGGGACAAGATTGCCCGTGCGTGGCGAGTTCCGATGACGAGCTTGGACCAGGCCAGGGAGTTTGCTCAACGACACGGCTTCTGGGTGGACCCAGACGTCATGACGTTCGATTTACCCGAGCCTGACAACCACATTACTGGTGTCAGCAAGGATGGCCCCTGGATTTTTCTGTCTTTCCGCTTCGACCCAGTGAAAGTCCGCGCCGTCAAAAGCATCCCCGGAGTGACATGGCATGCGAAGACCAAAGCTTGGCGGGTTCCGGAGACATCGATCGCAGAGGCGATCGTGTGGGCCGATCGGTTCGGTGAGGAAGTCCCGCTGGAGCTGCGGCAGGAGGCCGACGACATCCGCTCGAGACATCAGGAGCTGATTGAAGCCTCGAGATCAACAGATGCAGAACTCGAGATCCCCGGACTCGAGGCGAAGCTCATGCCGTATCAACGAGCTGGGGTGAAGTACGCATCCAACGCACGCAGGTGTTTCATCGCAGACGACATGGGACTCGGCAAAACACTGCAGGCCATCGCAGCTTTGGAACTCAACCAGGCCTATCCGGCTGTTGTGGTCTGCCCGCCGACCCTCGTACTCAACTGGAAGAAAGAGTACGCCAAGTGGCTCCCGACTCGGACCGTGGAGTGCGTCACGAATCGCAAGGACTTTCCAACTGGGGAGTACGACGTACTCGTCATCGGGTGGTCGAACATTCATCATTGGGTGCGCCAAGTGTCTGGGTTCAGGTCGTATGTGTTCGACGAAAGCCATTACGCCAAGAGTCCGACGGCGCAGCGCACGAAAGCCGCAGTGAAGATGGCCCGATCCGGCAAGAAAGATGGCATGGTCTTGTGCCTGACCGGCACGCCCATCACGAATCGGCCGGCGGAGTATGCGCCACAACTCGACATCATCGGACGGCTCGACAAGTTCGGTGGTCTCTGGGGGTTCTACCGGCGCTACTGCGGGGCTTTCCGAGATCGATTCGGGCAGTGGCACATCGACGGCAACTCAAACCTCGATGAACTCAACGATCGTCTGAGGGGCGAGTGCTACATCCGTCGGACGAAGGATCAGGTCCTGACCGAACTTCCTCCGGTGATCCACAGTCGGGTGTACGTGGAGGGAACCGACTCCGGCATGAAGGAGTACCGGAAAGCCGAAGCCGACATTGTCCAGTACCTGGTCGAACGGGCCAAAGAGATCGCTCTGGAGCTGGGGCAGTCGCCGAAGTCAGCCGCAGTTCGAGCCAAGATGGCCGCAGAGGCCAGTCAGCATTTGGTGCGAATTAGTATTCTCCGCAAATTGGCAGCCCAAGCGAAAATGCCGGCGATCAAAGAGTGGGTCCAATCACACATCGACGCAGGACAGAAGGTCGTCATTGCGGCACATCACCGAGAGGTCGTTGATGAGCTGGCATCCCAGTTCGGTGGCCTGAAGATCCAAGGCGGGATGACGGTCGAGGCAGTCGAGGAACACAAGGCCATCTTCCAGTCCAAGTCGTGTGAGGAAGCCCCGGTCATCGTGTTGTCGATTCAAGCAGCGAAGACCGGACACACTCTGACGGCAGCTCAAAATGTGTTGTTCGTGGAGCTTCCGTGGACGCCGGCGGATGTGGACCAGACCTATTCGAGGTGCCATCGCATCGGCCAGGAGGGTTCGGTGACGGCGACGTACATGCTCGCTGGAGGCACGATCGACGAAGAGATCTACGGCTTGATCGACGAGAAGCGTGCCGTGGTGAATGCAGCGATCGACGGAATCGAGGTCGAGGCCGGAGAAAGCAACGCCTCTCGAATCATCTCGCTTTTCACCGAAAAGGGCGATTTGTGACGAACGCCACACCGTGAGTTTCTGTATCGTCTGACCTGGGGCAAGAAATACGGAAACACTTGATTTTCCGTCAAGCGTTCGGGAGAATCCGACATCGTGACCCCCGAAACCACTAAAATGTTACGAATGCGTTACTACCGTACGCGGGCCTACCGCCCGCAGCCTGTGTCCCCCGAACAAAGGAAACTCATGCGGACAAACATCTTGCGAGCCATCACCTCTATTGCCGTACTTATTTCAGCGTTTGCCGTTGGAAGTGTTGCTTTCGGACTGAAAGGGGTAAGCGCTCCAGATGTGAGTCTGCAGCCGGTAGCCGAATCAATCGCACCGACGACCGTAATGGTCGATCGCAGCGAAGGTCCGATCTCGATCCAAGAGGTGAAGGAAGAACTTCCCGATCTCTCCGGTATCGATTGGACGATGCTTGCACTTCTCATTCAGGAAGAACAGCAAATAGCTCGACAGATGTCGATAGATGAAGCCCGCCTTGCCTATGGCAAGTGCGGAGAGTGGCGTGAACTCGCTCTCATGATCGGCTGGCCTGCCGAAGAATGGCCGACGCTCTCGTACGTTCTGCATCGAGAGAGCCGATGCAACGTGGGAAGCCACAACAAGACCGATCCGCTGTCCGGTAGTCGTGGTCTCATGCAGATCAATGGGTATTGGTGCCGGCCGTCGAAGTACAGCAAGGCCGGATGGCTGCAGGAGCGCGGGATTCTCTCCACGTGCGATGACCTCTACGACCCCGAGGTCAATCTCCGTGCCGGTCTGGCGATCTGGCAGTACGGCGAAGAGAAGCACGGATGCGGTTGGCGCGGCCCGTGGGCAACCCCTTGTGGCAAATTTGGCTGAAAAGGTTGGACAAATCTAGACGATTCGCTAGATTGGTGGCATGAAGGCCACACCTATCAACCCCAACCACAAGAACCGAGCGATCGGATGTCTGGTCGGCCAGGCCGTTGGTGACGCCCTGGGCGCACCGTACGAGTTCGGTCGGGCTGGAGCGTTCGGGAAGGACAATCCGGTTGGCTCCCGTGACGAGATGAAGGGCGGCGGTTCGTTCGGCTGGGAACCGGCCGAGTTCACCGACGACACGCAGATGGCGTGGGTACTGGCGCAGTTCGTTCTCTCCGGCACGCCAGGAACGGAGCGCCTGTTCCAGGACTGGAAGACGTGGTCACGCACCGCTCGTGACGTCGGAGGTGCGACCTCTCGTGCGTTGAGCTACCCCGGAAGCCGTGAGTCGTTCGTGGCCTGTAGCAAGAACCCCGAAGCAAGCCGTGGCAATGGCGTCGTCATGCGTGTGTCGCCGATCGGCATCGCCGGAAGCATCGAAGGGCTGAAGTGGGCCGAGACGATGGCTCGTGCGCAAGCGATCGTGACGCATCACGACAAGCGCACCGTCGAGGCGTCGGTCATTGCCTCCGTAGCGATGGCCGGGCTGATCTCCGGTCAGTTCACGACATTCATCGATGCATTCCACGTGGCAATCCATGAGCATGTCGATCCCGAGATGCGCACGTACTTCCTCAATCTCATCTCTGGTGACGTCGACTCCACGGACGCAACAAACTTTCACGGCGACATCTGTCTACGGGATGCGTTCTGGTCGTTGTGTAGCACCGAGTGCTACGAGGACGCCGTGCGCCACGCCATCAATCTTGGTGGAGACGCCGACACCGTCGGAGCAGTCACGGGAGCATTAGCCGGAGCGATGTACGGCATGCAGACCATTCCGGCTCGCTGGGCGACGCACGTTCACGGATACGTCAATGGCGAGCGCATCGGCCTGGAGGACCTACAGCGAGTAGCGGCCAACCTCTCTGGATTCACGTGGAAGGACCGGTCACCGGACTACGGCGGCCCGCTTGGTCCCAAGATGGTCCATTGGGCTGGCGTGTATGCGGCCAATCTCGCTGGCGTGGAGAAGGCGCCGGACGAGTACGCCGTCGTGTCGCTTTGCCGGACGTTCGGCGCAACCGACCACTTCACCGATCGCACGCAGTTCTACCTCATCGACGAACGCCGTGCGAACCCTCAACTGGCCGAGGTCGTTGCCGAAGCCGTGAACACGATCGAGGAATACATTAGGGCCGGCAAGAAGGTGATCGTCCATTGCCATGCCGGTCGCAGTCGCACCGGACTCATCCTGAAGGCGTGGTACATGCATGCCGAGGGCAAGTATCACGAGGAGGCCCACGACTGGCTGACCCACAACTGGCCCCATTACGCCAAGTCGAACGAGGACTTTTCGATCTACCTCAACCACCTCACGTTCCATCACGCCGTTTTCGGCCACAAGCACTACAACAAATCAATCTGACCACGAAGGAGCAAGCAATGAATGATTTCCAGAACTTCACCTTCACCTACGATCCTGAGATTCTCGACATCGACATCGAGAACTCCCTTGCGGGTAAGGGTCGTAAACGGGTGCTTTCTCAGAAGAATGCTGAGTACCTCAATGGGCAGTGCCATGCCCGTAAAGAGATGATTTGCGACGAGGTAATCATGCAACTCAAGGAAGAGGAGGAATTTCAGGAAATTCTCTCGGTAGTTATCAACGAAATCGCCACGAAGTACCGCAAATACGAAGAAGCGGCTAGCATTCAGTCCTGATAAAATTTAGCCAGAAAGGCACGAGATGGCACACGAACTGGAAATCACCAACGGCCAGGCCCGGATGGCCTACAACAGCGAGAGCGGAGTGCCGTGGCATCGCCTTGGCACGCCCATGAAGGGCCTGCAGACCGTCGACGCCATGCTGAAGGCCGCAGGGGCCGACTACGAGGTCGCCACGAAGCGTGTGGCCGCCATCGACGAGGACGGCAACCTGCTCCTGAACCCCGACGGCACGCCCGTGGTGATCACCGACAGCCGAGCGACGATCCGCATCAACGAGGACGGCTCCTACAGCGATCTGTCGACCGTCGGAACCCGCTACGAGGTCCGCCAGAACCGAGAGGTCGCTGAGCGCGCTCTTGCGGTTGTCGGGGCTTCCGAGGGTGACGCCATCATCGACACGTGCGGCGTCCTCCGTGAGGGCCGGCGCTTCTTCATGACGATCGACCTGGGAGCTTTGATCATCGACCCCATGGGCGTGAACGACAAGATTGACCGGTACTTGGTGGTCTCGTGCGGCCATGACGGCGTATGGCCGATTCGCTATGCCAACACCGACATCCGGGCAGTGTGTAACAACACGGTCGTGATGGGGCTAAAGAGCGCCAAGCGAGTTTTCACGGCACGCCACACGTCAAACGTGGACACGACAATCGCTGACGCACAGGAAGTCTTGCGCATCTCGACCAAGTGGGCTACAGAGTTCCAAGCCGAAGCGAACCGCATGTTGCGCATCCCCGTGATTCCTGGGTCAAAGTCAATCGACAAGGTGCTGTCGGAAGTGTTCCCGCTCGCTGGTGACGCAACTGATCGGCAGAAGCGCAACCATGACGAGATCATTGGAACCGTGCGAGCCGTGTTCGCCAATGAGCGCAACGCAGCCGGATTCGGATGGAACGGATGGTCGCTGTACAACGCAATTGTCGAGTACCTCGATCACGCACGTGAGGCCGATGCAAACGATAAAGCTTCTGCATCAATGGACGAGAACTCGTGGGTCACTCGCTCCAAACTCACTGCGCACAAGGCAGTTCTCGCTCTCGTACCATAAAAAGGTCTAAACTGTGTTGTGTGCGTTTGCGTGCGCACAATTGGAGACACAGATGAGCGAGACTCCAGATCCGTTCGATTCGAACGAACCAGACGAATGGGCGCAAGCCGAAGACTGGGAAGACATCGACGACGACGCAAATCTGCCGGCGTTCGATCGCAACATCATTTTCGGTGCTGCATTCTGTAATCACATCGTCCGGCAGATGCAGGACTCGTTTGGCGACGACTCGATAGTTGACTTGTTGTGGGCCATCGACCGCAACATGCAGTGGTCAACCGAGATTGTTGCGCAGCGCACCGAAGTCGAGGATCTGCTGCTCGATCGGCACGGTGCATTCGATCACGACATCTGGAACAAAGTTCAGGAAACGAAGGCGTGGAGCAAGATGCTCCGTCAGATGTACAAACTCAGTAAAAGGTATCTGGCCGAAGCCGTTGATGAAGTTGTTCATTCCGAACTACAAGACACTCCGTGATCTCGGCGTACTCGTCAATCGGTTGATGATCTTCTCTGTCCGGGTCGTACATTGCTTGGCAGTACGGACACCGCACCTTGGGACTCTTACTCAATTTCGATTCCACGTGGGTTGAGGGTCGCAGTCACGATGCCATTCGCATCGACGCTCTGGATCGTGAAGTCCATCTCGGCAAGCATGACCGTGGCCACCTCGGACATCTGAAGGCGCAGTTCCTCCAAGTCCACCTCCGGCAGCCCCTCGGCGTCCGCCATGTCGACCAGGACGTCTGCCATGAGGTCAATGATCTTGATCATCTCCTCCGAGTCGTCAGCTCCGGACAAATCTAGAATTTCGTCTTCCATGGTTGCGACCTTAGCAAAGCGGGGCTATCTTATGGCGCATACCCGGGTAGGCCCGGAGGAAAGAGGATAGACATGTCAGCATCAGCAATTACGATCACTGGGAACCTGACCAGCGATCCGGAACTCAAGGTTTTTGAGAGCGGATCGAAGGCCTCGTTCGGGGTGGCGGTGAACTACTACTGGAACGACCAGAAGGGTGAGCGTCAGGAAAAGACCTCGTTCTTCAACGTCGTCGCCTGGAAGCAGCTCGCCGATGACGCAGCCGAAGTCCTGACCAAGGGCATGCGAGTTGTCGTCTCAGGACGCCTGGAGCAGCGCAGCTACCAGGACAAGGACGGAAACAACCGTTCAGTCGTCGAAATCACGGCAGAGGACATCGGTGCCTCGGTACGTGGAATCGTCGGAGTCCAGCGCAAGGAATACAACGGAAACGGCAATGGCCGCTCGCAGGGTGCGGCCCGACCCAAGGCTGCAGCAGCAACGGCGTCTTCCCGTCGCACTGTCGTCGAGGACGACGAGCCGTTCTGATGCGCGAGGCCGTCGCATTCGTCGGCACGCTACTCGCAACTGGCTTGTTGGTGTTTCTAGCTATTCGGCTGTTTTCCCACTAGCCAGCGTTCCTCAAGCATGACGAAAAGGTTCGCTGGGACGTCCTTCTTGTACTTCTTTGCAGAAGGATCGAGGGACGTCCCACGGATCTCGTCAGCGAGATCAGGGCGAAGGTCAGCAAGTCCATTGAGAAGTGCCTGGCCATAGCCAATCTTGTACTGCTTCTGGATTTTCTCCACACGGCCAAGGAACTCGTTATAGCGAAGCTTGGTCATCTCAACTCCCGTACTATCGTAGGTCGCTAACCAGTATGACAAACGAAGACATCAGCCGGAAGAAGGCCCCAAAGCGAGACGTCGTCGAGATCGTCAAGTCTGGGCAGTGGGGCAAAGTCGAGTACCGGCATCGCTTGTCGTGCGGGCATGTCGAGGTGCGCAAGCGTGTCGCCCCTGCTCCGCAGATGGCATGCACATGGTGTGTCGTGGCAGCCGAGAAGGACAGCGACCTCCGTCGCTTGACGGCGCCGCAGCCGACTCGGCAGGTTCTGGTGGACGTGGCAGACATCATCGACGAGATGACGACCGACTTGGCAGGCGAAGAAGACGCATCGAGCATTCAGGCGGGCCTCGCAGCGTCACTCAAGGTGCCGATGGACGCCATCGACGTCGTGCTGGAGGACGAGGACGGGGAACTCAAGTTGGCGTACGCAGTCGTGTTCCTCACAGCCGCAGATGCCAGGCGTCTCGGACGACCTCCACACGCCGAGAGTATGATCACGCTTGACGACGAGTAGTAGTATGACCACAAAGGGGTGGAGATGAAGAAGAAAGTCGAACCGATCGAACGCATCACAGTCACGGAGATCGACGGGCAGACCGTCGAGGCCGGACAGCGGCTACTGATCGAAGGGGAAGAAGGGGCCTTCTCGTTTAGGTACCTGAATCCAGACGGATCGCTCACGTGTTGGGGCGGAGTCAATCAACACGAGTCGTGGCGCAGCTTCCGAGCAGAGCGGTGCCACATGCCTGGGTGGGTGCCGACGCACGATCGCGATCGTAGCGAAGACGAGAACACGTCACGTTCTTCTCGTTACGGGGCTTTCGAGTTGTGGGCATTGGCCAATCAAGGCGAGACTTTCACAACACAACAGCTCGTCGATGTCTCTGGATTCTCGAGTGCAACGATGCTCAAGTACCTGAAGACGTCATTGCTATTCGAACCAGTCAAGAAAGGCACGTGGCGCGTGCTTCTAGCGGAAGGAACCCGAAACGATGTATCGTGATGCGAACGGCAACCCGCGACGCAAAGAGAAGATCAAGAGCGGCGACGGCATCCCTAGTCCTACATTCAATGGGCCGTGTAGGGGCCAGACGGATTTGTTCTATCGGCCGTTCTCGAACAAGATGGCGGCTCGCATCCTCATCAAAGAGGTCAAGGCGATATGCAATAGGTGCGTCAACATTGTTCCGTGCCGTGAGTGGGGCATCAAGCACGAGGAGTTTGGTGTGTGGGGCGGCTGGACGGAGCAAGA
>Ga0099848_1000713_pt1 | contig 15483 bp, 12 predicted proteins | sample CB_VirMetaG_3_FD_78179 | JGI IMG/M metagenome (GOLD analysis project Ga0099848, IMG submission 78179) | Freshwater to marine saline gradient viral communities from Chesapeake Bay - CB_1508_1S Viral MetaG | ecosystem: Environmental > Aquatic > Marine > Coastal | place: USA: Chesapeake Bay...
ATGAAGAACGAGTTCGCCTCCCGGAATGACCTGGAGGCTCGCTACGTCATCAATCTTGACGATCTTGCTGCTGCGCAGCAGTTCGCACGAATCTAAGGAGGTGAGCGAGTGAGCGATTACGCAAAGCGCTTCGATGCGATCCGCAGACGGAACGCGGAACGCGATAAGCGAATGCGTGAAGTCGCGCTCATTCGCGCCGGACACGCCGAGCAAGTTTTCCCCGGCCTGTTCCCCGACGGCATGTGGTCGCGTCCCATCGTGGCGAACCTGATCGACGTTGTTGCCAAGGATCTGTCTGAGCAGATTGGCGTCATTCCCTCGATTAGTGCCGCTGGTGACTCCGCGCTAGAGGATTCGGCTCGCACCAAGGCCGATAAGCGCACCAAGATCGCCAATTACTATATCTCTTCTTCCCGTTTGGGTGTGAATCTGATTCGCGCCGCCGATCAGTTGGTTACCTACGGGTTCGTGCCACTGCGCGTGGAGCCGAACTTCAAGGAAACGCGACCCCATATCCATGTGGAGTCCTGCGAAGGTGCCTACTTCGACATTGATCGTTTCGGCAATGTGCTCGCATATGCGCACCTGTTCCGCCGCAAGGCTGGTGACTTGGCTGCGATGTTCCCCGAGCAGGCGGACAAGATCCTCAAGCGGGGAATGTTTGGTTCCACCGATGAATCCAACTTTCTCGAAGTTGTGCGGTGGTACGACGACAAGACCAGCGCCATGTTCCTGCCCGAGCGCGAGGGGCTCATGCTGGCGCAAACCTCGAACCCGTTGGGGCGCGTCCCGGTGGCTATCGCGCAGCGACCCACCCTCGATGGCGAACTGCGTGGGCAGTTCGACGACGTTCTTCCCGTGTACGCGGCAAAGGCGCGACTTGCCCTGCTGATGATGGAAGCCACGCAGAAGTCGGTTGAGGCTCCGCTGGCTATTCCGCAGGACGTGACACAACTGAGCATTGGTCCCGATGCTGTCATCCGTTCCAACTCTCCCGAGAAGATTCGCCGGATTCCTCTCGACGTTCCGCAGTATTCCTTCGCAGAGAACAACATTCTTTCCGAGGAACTGAAGTTCGGAACTCGATTCCCTGAGGCCCGTGCGGGTCAGATGGATTCCTCCATCGTCACCGGCCAGGGTGTCAAGGCGCTGATGGCTGGCTTCGATGGCCAGATCAAGACCGCACAATCTATTCTTGGCGATGCGCTAGGTGAGTCGCTGAGTCTCGCGCTCGCCACAGACGAGGCGTACTTCGGCGACGTTCAACGCGAGGTGTCGGGTAGCGCAAACGGCGTCCCGTACAAGTTGAAGTATCGCCCGTCCTCCGACATCGACGGAAACTACGGGCTCAACGTCGAATACGGCCTGATGGCTGGACTCGACCCCAACCGTGCACTGGTGTTTGCCCTGCAAGCACGCGGTGACAAGTTGATCTCCCGAGGATTTACTCGCCGCAACCTTCCGATCACCATGAACGCTGCCGAAGAAGAGCGCGCGATTGACATGGAAGAGATGCGCGATGCGCTGAAGGCCGGTGTCGCCTCACTTGCTGCTGCGGTTCCGCAGATGGTGACGCAAGGGCAAGACCCCCTGGAGATCATCGAGAAGATGGCAACGGTCATTGCCGAACGCAAGAAGGGAACACCGCTCGAAGATGCGGTAGCCAAGGCGTTCGAGAAGAAGGAAGAACCCCAACCAGATCCGGCAGCGGACCCGTTGGGTATGGGCGGAATGCAGCCCGAAATGCAAGGTGGGGGAGAACTGCCCGGTATGGAGCAGGGACCACCGCCGATGCAGCAACTACTTGCCGGACTTACCGGGTCAGGCAATCCCGTACTTGCTGGCCGAGTGGTCCGGCAAGTCCCCGCATAAGGAGAAACACATGGGAATGGGCAAGCAGGGTAAGCCGGGTAAGGCTCCCGTTGGTCAGGCCATCATGGGCAAGAAGCCCGGTGGTGGCGTTGTCGGTGGCGGTCAGGTCCACAACGGCTCGCAGCCGAAGGGCGTGGGCGCTGGTGGAAAGAAACTGAAGTAGTCATGGGCGACTACGCGAAGCGCATGGGCATCAAGGCCAGGCGCAACAAGAGGAACGCCAAGAAAGAAATTCTTAAAGACGACGCTCGCGGATTCCGCGCTCGCGTAGCCAACGCCAAGCGCATCAAGGGTGAAACAACCGCCAAGAAAGTGGCGAGGGGCTTCGCAAAGAACCCCGGTGACCTTGGCAAGTTGATCGAGAGCCAGCAGAAGAAGAAGCCGTACTAGTGCCTGACAATAAGCCAGCCGCTTATGGCAAGAACGCTGTTGGACGACCACGCACCAAGGGTCGCGCCAAGGCGCTCAAGACTGACAACGATCCGCGACTTCTCGCGGCTCGTGTACGTCACGCATCTCGGGACGCCTCGAACTCAATGCGCTATGCAAACCCAGAGATCGTTGAGGCAGGCGTAGGTTCCGCCCTTCGTGGCCTTATCAAGTTGGCAACACGCAGCAAGTACCCCAAGTTCGCTCCAAAGAAGGCGAGCCTGGAGGACAAGATCAAGTACCGCGAGACTCGCGCGAAGGAACTGAAGGCCGCTCGCGACAAGCGCAATGCCAAGGTGCAGGCGAGGAAAGACAAGCGCATCGCGAAGTGGCGCGCAAAGCAGGACAAGAAGCCAGCCTGGGCCAAGCCGAAGAGCACTAAGCCTTCTTACATGCGCGACCGTGAGGAAACTATTGCGGCGAACAAGGCGTACCGCGACCGCGCTGCTCGTATCCATGAACAGAAGTACCAGGATGCGCGCGCGAAAGCGGCTAAGGATGCAGAAGCGGTAGAGCGCATCAGGTTCCGTGCGATGCAGGATCGCAAACCGAAGGGCAGCGGAACCCCACGCGGATACCGACGCGGTTACTAGAGTTCTAGGAAGCAACTAATGCCAAGAGGCACCCCGCGCAGACGCGGCACCAAGACCAACCCAGGTACACCCGTTCGCAGAGTGCAAGATCCATTCAACCCAATGATTAGTTATTGGGTGGATGCCAATGGAAACCGCACCTCTTCGCCCAAGGGAACCGGGTCCAGGGTCAACTTGCCAGGAACACGGCAGTTCACCTCGATGTCTGCTGCCACCACTCCAGAAAAACTTTTGGAAGCGGAAACTTGGCGCAAGGGCTTCTCCGCAGCAGTGGAATCACTGACCGGCATTTCCGGCGACAACTCCGCTGCCATGAACGCCGCCCTCGCGGCAATGGCTGTTGCCCCCGTGCCTGGACCTGTCAAGCGAGGTGCTGCTGCTGCTGGCAAGGCTGTTGCTAGTCGCGTCACCGGCAAAGGCTCCAAGGGTCTAACGCAAACCGTTGGCGAGGCTGTTGGTGAAGCGGGTCAGAAGGCCGCAGCCGAAGCGGCTGGCGCACGGACTCCGAAGCCAGCAACGGGAACGTCAACGGTGAAGGCCCCCAAGACAAAGCCGTCTGCGGAACCGCCGAAGAAGTCGTCGTACAAGCACGCTTCTTCGCACTCTCGCGCAGTTTCCGCTTGGCAGAAGAAGGTTGACGCCTGGAACAAGGCGAACCCGAACGACAAGGTTCGGATCGCCACAGCGGATAAGCCGCAACCGGGTAAGGGTAAGGGTGCTACCGACACTGATCGGCAGATGATTCAGGCCGATTCGGCCAAGACTTCTGCCGAGAAGGACACCATTGCTTCGGGCAAGTCTCGTACATCTGCGGATCGTGCAGCAGAGCGCAAGGCAGCCGAGCGTGCTGAAACCGATCTGACCGATGTTGAGTTTGAGCAGGTTCTCGACTTTGTTACTCGACTGCGCAAGAGCCGAGTACCCGGCAAGAACTACAAGGGCAGGGGTAAGAGCAAAAAGGCGCAAGCCGACGACATCCTGGCAACGATGCGCACTCGCTTGCGCGAGCGCGATGCTGGAACAGATCGGCTGGCTGGACTTGGTACGGGTGACGGCGCTCCTGCCGGAGTCAGGAATCCGCAGCGGTTTACTGACCCGACGGACATCCAGGCAGCACGGGCAACCGCTCAAGCCGACCGCTTTACCGAGGTAACTGGTCGCAAATTTCCAGGCTCAGATGACGCCGTTCGGCGTGAGGGTGAGCGTGTTGCTCCGGGTTTCGCCAAGCCTAAGAAGGGCTCTGCCGAGGCTCGTCGTCAGCAGCAGGCGCAAGCCGAAGCGCAAGTAGATAAGCAGAATGACCGCACACGGAACTTGATGGACGGCAATCGTCTGTCGGGTGAGCCGGGGTCGAATCGTCGTGCACCGAGCAATCCGCGTGGGCCGGACTACAACCCGAGCAGTAACGCTGATACCGCGTTCAACAACTACTCACGCCCACAGCCAGGACTTCGGACTACGGCTGACGCAGCAGAGCAGAACGCTCGCATGGGAATGCGAGATGGCTCAGTCACGCCTGGGCGCATCACCTCACCACAACCAGAACTAGGTCCACGAGCCCGTCCTGTTGTTGGCAAAGAAACTGGCGATATGCGCCAGTTTGATATGGGAACCAGGGGTGGCGAACCGCGCAACCCACCAGGAACCCTGGTCACCGGACCAGATACGCCACCCTCGATGTGGCGAGATCCACGGGACTACCCACCGTTGCCTGGAAGTCGCCGTCCACAGCAATCACGGCCACGAGAATTCAACGACGTAAGGTTCGAGGAACCCTCGACCCCGGCGACCCCCGCCACACCGGCAGCAAAGCCATCGGGCCGCAAAGGGGGAGGAAAGCCCAAGCAGCAAGAATCCAACGTCGACCCGAACTCGGTGGAAGCAGTACGCGCACGGAACTACGAGCGCTACCGCGAACTAGAGCGTCAGGGAATCCTGGAGCCTGGGGACGCAGACAAGATTATGTCTGGCGGCAAGGGTGCCAAGAAGGTCAATGAGAAAACCCCAACCCAAGAACAGCGTGATGCTGGAATAAAGCCGGGTAGGCAGACCAAGAAGGCAAACAAGAAGGCCGAGCGGGAAGCCGAGGGTAAGGGTATTCGTGGTCGGTTGACACGAAGAAATGTTCTTGGCGGTGGCGCTGTCGGCTTAGGCACAACCGCAGCGGTTATGGGATTGGGTTGGGTGACTAGTGGGGACAACAACCGACCCGTCATAATTCCCGGTAGAGAGTTTGACTCCAAGAACTCTGCTCGCCTGGGAACCGCTCGCCCAACCTCCACTGGTCGCACGAAGATGATCTTGCGCGATAAGTATGGACGCAAGATTACGCGCGACGAGTTCAATCGTCGTGAGGCTTTCCGCGCTTCCCTTCAGGGCATGAGTGCTTCCGAAAGGAAACAGGCGCGCAGGGCAGAAATGAAGCGACGCAGAACTTTCCGTAGTGCATTCGGCAAGGGAACCGAGTGGAATGTGAAGTCACGCAACATCGGTGGCGGAGGTTCCACGGCGCGAGTCCTCGACTCCGATGCACGAGCAGCACTTCGATAGGGGTTATTCATGGCACCGCAAGGTGGATACCGAGCACCGCGAAATCCAGCGGTGGTGAGTGGGCCGGGAAGTCTTTCGCAAAGAACTGACGGTCAACCACGAGCACAACTCCCGAACGCTGAGTACGGCGAACAGAAGGAGTTCCAAAGTCTCCAGAGTGGTGCGCCTATGGCTCGATCTGGTCGAGCGATGCCACAAATCACACCACTAGATGCACCGACTGAGCGACCCGACGAGCCCGTCACAGCAGGCGCACCCTCTGGACCAGGACCGGGACCGGAGGCCTTAGGCCTCTCGTCCAAGACCATTGCAGACGACTACAAGATGTTGCGCTCGTACCTTCCGTTGATGCAGATGTATGCAGACTCGGATGCCTCAACGGGAACGATGCGAGCCTTTGTTCGTTACCTGAAGGGCGTTTCTGCCGGATGATTGTCATGCGCAATTTCGAGGAAAACCTCGAAGCACTTGGCTTCGACTTGGCTCCTTTGGCGTGGGACTTGGCTCAGATCGCATACGCAAATGACGGCGAACGCCGTGCCGTGTTGAACGAGATCATTAGGAGGGGTGCAACCGATGCCGGTGACCCTGCCTGATGTACCGGAGCAGAATGCAAGGCCGAACAACCTTGCTGACAACTTCCTTCCACTCGTTCCGCAGGCCGCTCCCGTCGAGCGGACAGCCGTCGACACGGTAGAAGAGAACGTCGGTCGCGGTGTCCAGAAAGTGCTGGACAGCCCCTTGGGCACTTTTATCAACCCGGCGATGGCCGCGATCAACACCGTCTACGAGAACACCTTCGAGCCTTTCATAGAAACAGCAAGCGGGTACGCCCTGCGTCCAGTAGTTCAGGAGCAGTATTCCGACCTGACGGACGATCAAGTGGCGCGTGTTGCGCGCGACTACGCCAACGAAATCTCCCTGGGTCAGTCGCTATCGCGACTGCCGTTCCAATTCATGAAGTTGCAGGGTGATTCACTGCCCGAGTTCATGCAGGACACCTTCAACATCTTGGACGAGGAAGAGCGAGATCTGGCATACAAGAGCCAGTTTGCGGGTTGGGCAGCATCCAGCGCCATCGACCTCGGCACGATTATCGGAACTGAAAAGGGCTTCGGTCCCCTGTGGCGTTTTGGCAAAGGCGTAGCCCTAGGCCGCAACACCATCAACAGCCAGAGGGCTCTTGCTCGCTACGAGGCACGGCTTGACCGGGTTCGTGAGTGGGCAAACTCCGGTAGGCGGGGAGCCATGACGGGCGATGCCCGTCTGATCTCACAGATCGTTGACTCCAATGACCCGCTGGTGTTGTCACGCAATCCCCTGATCGCCAACGGCAGCGTGGCGAACCCCGATCGCGCCGTCACGATCCTGTCAAACCTGAATGACTTCGATTCGGTCATCAACTACCTGAAGGCAGAGCGCGGCAACCGCGCAGCATTGAAGGAACTGTGGAAAGCGCAGCCCATGGCCGCCGATTCGCTAGACAACTTCGGTGTTCGCTTCACGCCTGTTGACGATCTTTCACAGATTCACGCCCTGCCGAGCGTTCAGAAGTCAAAGAAGTTGCAGTCCATCTACCAAGACTGGACGGCTAAGAATCCGGCGTTTGCACGGGCGATTGACGACTTCATCTCCGAGGTCGAGTCCGGTGCTGGCATCTCGAACTACATGACCCGCGAGAACATTGTCAGCCGTCTGTCGGGTGGCCGCGTGGGTGGTCGCTTTGACTCGATAGCGGATCGGCTTACCGTCCCTCGCGGTATGCGCAAGGCAGCAAGCCAGTTTGGCTTCGTCGAGGAAGATGGCTGGTTCTCAAAGTTGTACGAGAACGGGCCATTCCAGCGAGCAGTGCGCGTTATCTACGCCCCCTCGCGAGCGCGTAGGCGCGCAGAGATCAACATTTCCAATCCGCGCCAAATGGAAACCGCGTGGCAGATCGCCAGTGAACTGAACCGAATCCGCGCACTCGGATCGCCGGAGAACACTCGCTGGAAGCAGAATGCGATTCGTCGCTACATGCGTGCTGCTACCGACACCGAGCGTGCTGCTGTATTCCGCAAGATCGAGCAGGGCGCAATGCTGCGCATTGCTCGGGCCTACGGTATTGAGGGAATCACGGGCGAGACTCGTAGCACCCGCCTCCTTGCGGAGATGGAGCGCATCTACAAGAACATCGACACCCGACGAAACAACATTGAAAAAACCTCCAAGGACACCGGGGTTTGGGAGGATGCGAACTCCGTCCTGAATGTCATGGTTGGTCCGAAGTTGCGCTCGACAGAGCCGAGCAGCGTCACCATGCTGGACCTGGCCGGACTAGAGCGTGCAACCATCGTTGCCGCTCGTAAGGCATACAAGTCCAAAGAGCCGGGAACGTGGAAGGGTAAGACCCAACCATCGTGGTACAAGAACATGCAGGCTCGTCGTGGAGACTTGGCCTTCGGTGCTGGTCAGTTCTTCGATATGGTCAACATCTTCTTCTCGAACAACGTGCTGTTGCGTGTTGCCTACATTCCGCCGAACGTAGTCATCGACCCAATCATGCGCGCAACGATGGATACCGAGTCCCTGTTCCTGACTCGCGAAGCATTCCCCGGCCTCGCCAACATGGTCTACAACAACACTCGCCGAATCCAGAATGGTGTGTACCGGGCTCGGACATACAAGAGCCGCAAGCAGGCGCAGCGGGACTTCAATGAGCGCGCACAGGACTCCAAGCGTCAGCGCGAAAAGATTGCCAAGGCGGAAAAGCGCCTGGAGGCGCGTCGCAAGAACGGCGATGATGTCACTAAGGCGGAGGCGCGTCTTATCAAGGAGCGCGAGAAACTCGTGCGCCTGGAGCGAGTAACGGACAAGTCTCGCAAGGAGTACCTGCGCTACACGCGCGAGCGTGGCGATCGTGCTGCTGACCGAACCGCCATCGGCTCAGGTCGTCAGGCAGTTATCCGTCGCCGCGATGGAAGCATCCTGCCTCGCCTTGTGGCCGAAGATCGGCGCTGGCAGTTCGAGGTCAACGGTGAGCGCTTTGACGTACTGGATGTAGAAGATCCTCGGGTCAAGGGCGTTCGCCCGTACCAGATGGAATACGACGCCTACAACAGTTTCCTGTCCGCGTCCCGTACATCCGAAGCCAGTGATCGGCTCCGCTTGCGCCAGGGTGAACTGGAGGCGATCAGCCCGACTGACGGCAATTGGGAGTCTTATGTCGATGGGGTTACACGCCTTGCGAACCGCAACTTCCGCAATGAGTTCGATGAAATAGGTGGACGCATCCTTCGGGGTGACTCAAAGGAAAGCATTCTGGACTATCTCGATTCCGTGGACGGAGCCGAGTACCGCACCAAGATCCTTGATCAACTTCCGAAAGATCAGAAAAACCGTGCTGGCCTAGAGCAGTGGGTGGATGACACCATTGGTCAGGCGGATCTGCTGTTCCCCACCCCTGAAATGCGCCGCACCATTCTCCAACGCGACATCACCGTGGACGAGGTGAGCAACTACCTCAGTGGCAGAACCGATCTGCCGAAGGTCATGGGTCGCAAGTTGGAGGATGCCGATAGTTCCTTCTGGCGCGATAAGACCTATCGAGCCGTTGGCGGACTGCAAAACTTGGCGTGGCGTGGTGTTGGTGCAATGGAAACCCGTCTTGCTCGCGCCCCGTTATTCCGCCGCTATGTGCGCGAAGAGATGAAAGTTCAGATTGCGGCAGCGCAACGCGCAGGAATCAAGGTAGATAACAGCGTTGTCCACGACCGCATTCGTCAGATAGCCAACCGTCGCGCACTAGCGCGAGTCGAGAACACCATGTACTCGGTACGCAACCTGACGAACGCTGGCTGGATGGCTCGCTACCTCATGGCTTTCCCGCAGGCATTCTTCAATAGCCAGATCGTCGCAGCACGGTTGCTGTGGAAGAACCCGGCAAACGCGCTGTACTACCAAGCACTCATGGACACATGGGATGGATTCAACCCAATCGTCGATGACGAGGGCAACGAGTACAAGAGCATCCGAGATGTGCCGAACGATGTTGCGGTGAAGATTGCCTTTCCGATGGAAGATGTCACCGGCCCCGTTGCTGTCATGGGTGGCGTGTTTGGCAAGTTGGTGGCAGAAGCCGAGGACAACTGGTACGACAAAGACGGCCTCGGTGGGACGTACATCAACCCCCGAATGATGGAGTTCATGGTCGGAGATCCGTCGATCTCCTGGTTCGCCAACATCAGCCTGTCGAGCATTGTTGCCTACATCAAGGAACTGCCGTTCCTAAAGACCAGCGGCGTAGAGATCGCCGCGTGGATGCGCGAGAACCTCGGCGATGATGTGTACGAACGCAGCATCTTCTACGGCGGTGAGCCGCTCGATGTCAGCAACTTCGGCGACACCCTGAAGTCAGCCCTAACCTCTGGCTATCAGATGTCGGCGGTCAACACCGCAAACATGGCTCTTGGTGTCACCGAGCAGGGCTTGTTCACGGGTCCGAACTACGCAGCCAGAGTGTCTGCGGCAATCAAGATGGACGCCGAGGATGCCATCAACCAGGGTAGGCAGCCAGCCAATCCCGAGCAGATTGTCAAGGGTCAGGCCTTCTCCGAGTTCATTCGGGCCTCCCTGCAATTCGGGTGGTATCCAAATATCGTTATTGATACCAGGACATCTGCCGCGATGCGGCTTATGGCAAACCTGACCAAGCAGTACAACAATGACTACGACGCTGCGGAGCGTGAGTTTGTCAGGCTGTTCGGATACCCGGCGTTAGCACAACTTGCTTCGCAGTACGAAAAGACCGCGAATACTCCGAGTTCCATGAAGAGCGTTCGGATCATCCAGCAGGAAGATGCCCTGCTTTCGCGGATCGAGGCGATTACCGGAAGCCCCGAGTACTCGGGCTGGATGTTCCAGAGTTACGGAGCAGAGGAAGATGAATACGTAGGCGAAGCCAGGGCTTTCCTACGATCCTCGGCATACCCAGGAACAAGCGAGCCGCTGAACAATCGACGAGACTCCAACCAGATGCAGGACGCTGCGATGTCTCGCGTCGGTTGGTACGAGTTCGATGCCTTGCAGAATTGGCGTGCCGGTCTAATGGCTCAAATGGGCATCACCTCCACGCAGAAAAAGTTGTACACAACTTCTGGTATTCGTGCGGAATACGAAAAAAGGCTCGCTGCGCTGCGGTCGAGAAATGTGGCGTGGAGCGCGCAATACAATCAGCGACAAGAGGACTTCTGGACTCAGTTGTTCCCCGCCATGCGCGAAGCAGTCAACGACACAGGATTTGTCTCACGGCAATCTGGCCGCATTCCGATCCTCCCCGAACTGCGGACCTGGGTGGACAACATGGGCGCGCTCAACGCGCTGTACGAACAAGCCAAATTCACAACTGGTTCCGAAAATGACAACGCCTTTGCCAAGGAAGCAATGCTCGAATGGCACTACCAGTTCGTTGACAACGCAAGTCCAGAGTTCCAGGAGTTTGCCTCTAGGTGGCTAACCATTCCCGAGGAACCGGATCGCGCTACCGAACTTGTGAGTGAATTGATGGGAGTCGGGTAATGGTTGCACCACGACCACCTCAGCCATCTCAACCAGTAATGGGCGATGGCAGAGTCCTGGAGGGCCAGTTCTATGTCTGGCGTGACGAAATGGGCAACGTCACCCAATGGCAGTCCATCAACGACGACAAGATGTACCTGCCGCTGGAGTGGGTTCAAGATGCTTCGGGCAATCTGGTGGGAACCGGACCAAGTGGACTGAGCACGCCAGACGAAGCCAAGAATCAGTTACAGGTCTGGTACGAAACCGACTCACCGCAATGGCAGGCGATCCGCAAGGACTACCTTGCGATGGGCGTGAAGGGCAAGGATGACGAGGAAATCGACGCCACCATCTACTCGCTGGTGTCACGCGGTATCGACTTCACTCAGGTTCCCGGCTCGGGCATAAGTGATCCTTATGAGTACACGAACACACGTAGCGGAGCCACGCTGCTCAGTGGTGACTCTGGGCGCGGAAGCGGTGCCGCATATGGTCCGTACCGCTACGAGTCGACAGACGTTTCTCTCTCCAGCGCCTCGCAGGCGCAGTCGATCCTGGATGCGGCATTCCAGCAGAACCTAGGTCGCGTTGCGACCGAGGAAGAGGCAAGCATCTTCCAGCAGGCGCTCAACATGATGGAGGAAATGAGCCCCTCCAAGAGCGTCATCGAGGGTGTGTCTGGTCAGCGCTCAGATAGCCGCACGCAGACGACGACCACGGGCTTTGACCCGCGCTCGTTCGCACGCGAGTACACAATGAGTATGCCGGAGTACGCGAACACGTTCGCCGCTACAACTTTCATGGATGCGCTCGACTCCTTCCTGAAGGAACCGAATGCTCTCGATGACAGGCGGGAGTCAATACAAGTATGAGCATGACAATGCCGAACCCGATTGACACCGACGGCGACAACCAGATCAGTCAGAAGGAACTGAAGGAGTGGCGCAGGAAGCCGCTTGCTGAGCGTATCGCTCAGCCCAACTTTCAGAGCATGGCTGAAACGTGGGGCTTTGCTGCTGGATACCTATTGGAGACAGAGGAACTCCAGAAGTTGCTGGACAGCATCTTGCAGCGCGGGATCACCGATGCCGCGATGGTCAAGAACATCATCAGCACTAGCCAGTTTGGCCTGAAGTACGCAGCGGATTACATCGAAGCAGACAAGATTCGCAAGGGTGCTCCTGAGGTGTGGGCCGCTCAGGTGCAAAGCACTGCTAACACTATCAAGGAAAAGGCGCAGGCGATGGGGTCAACCATCACCGATGCTCAGGCGATGGAGTGGGCCGAATCTTTCTTGCTCACTACGAGCGGTGATCGGACTGCCGCCAACTACCAGGAGTTTGACGAAGAATGGCTGGATCGGGTTCTCTCGTCCGCCATCGACTTCACCAAGCGTAAGACGATCAACGGCATCGAGATCTACGATCTCAGCGGCACTGCCGAGACTCAGGCTGAAACGCTGTACAACCTGGCATACGAGTACGGCATGGATACCTCGATGTCGAACCCCGCCTTTACGGGCTGGTTCGAGAACGCCGTCAAGCGGCTTGCGGGCAAGGAACTCACCACTGAGGATCTCGACGACGAGATCATCAACTACGCAATTTCCAGATTCCCTGGCATGGCGCAGCAGTTGCAGCGTGGATTGACGCTACGCCAAGCGGCCGATCCGTACCTGAAAGCCATTGCAGATGTCCTGGAACTGGATGCCGGATCAATCAACTTGGACGACAACCTTGTGCAGCAAGTGCTGAACAGCGTCGACGAGGGCGGAAACTTCCGACCCATGAGCATCTACGAAGCCAAGTTGGCTGCTCGTCGCGATCCGCGCTGGCAGTACACCGAAACAGCGAATACGGAGTACACGGACTTGGCAGGCAGGATTCTCAAAGACTTCGGGTTCTTGGGGTAACGCATGGCCTACTTCAATGTTGACTTAAGCAAGATAGATGTAGACGCTATCCAGCGCATGATGGATGGACTGGAAAGGCAGACGAGCACTCGCGAGGGACGTAACGAACTTGATGCGGCCTTGGCTGCAACTATGCCTTTCTATCAGAGCATTCAAGAGCCCGCCCCTCCCGCGCCTCCACAGCCCCCACCCCCCACCCTGCAATCGACACAAACTAAGCGCACCTACGGTGGCAAGGTCCAGATCATTGCCTACTACTCCGATGGCTCGCAGGAAGTTATTGACGAATGGACGGACAAGTCTGCTGGCGAGGCAGCCGCAGATATGTTCCGCACCGCAGGCTTGGACAGTGCGTTTGTGGATCGCCTGATGGCGACCATTGACAACGTGTACAACACGAGCATCAACCCGTCCGAGAGCCAGATCCTCAACGCGATCTACAACTCCGATGCCTACAAGCAGCGGTTCAAGGCTAACGAAGTAATTCGGCAGCGCTTGGCTGACGGCCAGGGTAGACCCGGTGATCGGCTTCTGTCGCCCAAGGAATACATCGACCTGGAGAACACCTACCGGAACATCTTGCAGGAACGCTCGATGCCGGAGGGTTTCTACGATTCACCTGATGATTTCACCAACCTGATCTCGAATAGCATCAGCGCATCGGAGTTTACGAGCCGTGTTGACACGGCTGCATCGGCCTTGAATCAAGCCGATCCCGCAATCGTCAACTCTCTCCAGCGGTTCTACAACCTGACAAAGAGTGACCTCGTTGCCTACCTGCTCGACCCAACTCGGGCAATGCCGGTCCTCAACGCTCGCTCAATGCAGGGAGCATTCGGGCTCAATAGCGCAGATGAACTACGCCGGATCTACGAATCGTCCGAGGTTGGTGGCATGGCCGAGCGTCAGAATCTCGGCATTGAGCGCACGATGGCGGAAGAGATCGTGGACCTGGGCAAGAAGTCGCAGGCAGACGAGGCGTTCCAGATGGCGGGTGCGGCAGATGCTGACCTGCAACGCCTTGGCTCTCTGTATGGCGGAGCCCTGGACTTCAAAGATCTCGTCAAGGAAACACTCAATCTTTCCGGTGGAGTGGAGTCAGGACGCAGGCGCAGAAAATTCGCTTCCAAGGAGCGCGCTGCATTTAGTGCGGAATCAGCAATTGACAACCGCTCACTGCGGCGCATGCAAGATCTTTAGTCTTGCGGGGCGTGAAAGGTCAGAGGACAAATCTGAAGTTCAACTTTAGATTTTCCTAACTCCCGTTCAATTCGGGACACGTCCACACCCTAGCCAGATCGACCGGCCCTGGCAGGCGTAGTAGTCCGGTAGCCATTCGCAGCCACAAGCGGTATCCCCTTGCCGTAAGTGAGGGCGAGTGCAACCCGAGATGGGCCATAACCAGAAAGGGAGTTGTCATGGCCGAGTACGACGAGTTCGATTTCGAGGACGACGATCAGGGAACTGATCTCGTCAAGCAACTGCGTAAGCAGGTGAAAGAACTGTCCTCCGCTCTGAAGGAGCGGGACGAGTACCTCCAAGAATTCTTGATGGTCACTCGCGAACAGGAACTATCCGAAGCGCTGAAGGAAATGGGTGTGAACCCAAAGGTTGCGGCGTTTGTCCCCGACGAAGTTGAGGACATGGATGACCTGGAGGCGTGGCTGGGCGAATACGGAGAGGTGTTCGGTATCGAGGCCGTGGATGACGAGGGTGGTGCACCCGAGTCGGTTCAAGCCGCCGAACTGATGTCAGCCGTAGAGGAAGGCGGCATTGACCCAACCGTGGGTCAAAGCCTGGAAGCAAAGATCCAGGCTGCCTCAACTCCAGAGGAGTTGGCGGCAATCCTGAAGGGCTGACAAGTCCAATAACAACTCAGAGAAAGCAGTCATAACTCATGGCTACTACGTCGACGAGTACGCTGACCAATCTAATTCAGACAGCGTACGACAAGTATGTGGAGTTCAACCTCCGCAGCGAGCCGATGTTCCGCAAGTTTGCGGACAAGCGGCCTGTTGACGTGACCAACCCTGGTGCGACTGTTGTGTTCCAACTGCACAACGACCTGTCTCGCGTGACCTCTGCGCTTACCGAGACTGTGGACGTTGACGCTGTTGCACTCAACAACACCAACAAGGTTCAGGTCACCGTCAACGAGTACGGCAATGCCGTCACCACCACGGAGCGCCTCGCTCTCGAATCCCTGTCCGCAATCGACCCCGCCGTGGCGGATATGCTGTCGTACAACCTGCGCGATTCGCTCGACGCACTGGTGTACGGCGTGCTTGTCAACCCGGCGACTGGTCGTTACGCGGGTACGAGTGCCGATGACGAGACAACCGTGAACGGTGTCGACAAGACCACCGCCGCTACCACCACCTTGCAGGCAGCCGACGTTCGTCGCGCTGTTGCCAAGTTGCGTGGTGCGAACGTGCAGCCCCGTGAGGGTGCGTTCTATGTCGGAATGCTGCACCCGGACGTTTCCTACGACCTCCGCACGGAGGCCGCTGCGTCTGGTGCAAACGTCTGGCGCGAGCCGCACACCTACACCGAGGCTGGCGTTGGCAACATCTGGTCAGGCGAGGTCGG
>Ga0099848_1000714_pt1 | contig 15469 bp, 21 predicted proteins | sample CB_VirMetaG_3_FD_78179 | JGI IMG/M metagenome (GOLD analysis project Ga0099848, IMG submission 78179) | Freshwater to marine saline gradient viral communities from Chesapeake Bay - CB_1508_1S Viral MetaG | ecosystem: Environmental > Aquatic > Marine > Coastal | place: USA: Chesapeake Bay...
AGCAGCAGCAAATGCGCCAGCATGCAATGCAGCAGCAGCAGCAAATGCGCCAGCATGCAATGCAGCAGCAGCAGCAAATGCGCCAGCATGCAATGCAGCAGCAGGCGACACAACGCGCGCAACTGCAGGCTCTCATGGGAAATCAGCAATTGATGGCTGGGGTTCCTCCAGCAATTGCGCAAATCGCTCGGGTAACAGGCAATGCCGGACCGATACAGTCGTTTTTGCTGGCTCAATCCAAGGCACGGGCAGCGCAGCAGTCACAAGGCGACCCGGCAATTATTCGGGAGTGGGAGCGCTACAAGGCAATGTCGCCGCCAGATCAGCGCGAGTTCATGGAGTTGAAGCGGAAAGGGCAGTATTTTGACACCGGCTTGGGGTATGTGCGGGCGGACCCGTTGTCGCGGGGTTACGGCAACGACGGCATGATTCCGAAGATTTCCCCAGGCCAGAAGTCCTTAGATCAGAAGTTCGCGACGGACTATTCGGAGTTCCAGCAAGGCGGGCTTGCGGACGTTCAGAAAGGGTTGCAACAGATTGAAACCGTTCGAAAAGAACTTGATGACATCGCGAGCGGCAAGACAAGGGGAAATTTGACTGGCCCGGTTATCGGATCGCTGCATGATTCCATTGGGGCAATGGTCAACCCAAGCGCGGTTGATCGTCGTGAGGTGGTCGAGGAAGTCGTCCAGCGCAACTTGCGCATTATTCTCGGCGGTCAGTTCGCCCAGAAGGAAGGCGAGCAGCTTATTGCACGCGCCTACAATCCAAGGCTTCCTGAAAAGGCGAACGCGCAACGGCTTAGGCGCCTCGAAGTGGCGATGCGTCGCGGTCTTGAAGCAAAACTAGAAATGTCCAGATATTTTGAAAAGAACGGGACGTTGGCCAGATATAAAGGGCCGCGCGTTCCGACGATGGCGGAACTCAACGCAGCGATAGATGACAAGAGCCTGGGCGCACAAGAGCAGCCTACGGCGGCTGGTGGCTTTTCAATCAGGAAACTTGACTGATGGCGCGCTATGAAGTGACGGGGCCTGATGGTCAAAAATATGAGATAACAGCCCCGGACGCCGCGAGTGAATCGGAGATCTTGACTTATTTTCAATCGCAAGTTCAGGCCACGTCAAAAACGGCGCCTGCGCAGCCTGACGCACCACATATGGGCACGCTTGAAGACGTGGCGCGGTCGGGCGGTGCGGGGCTTGTTCGGGGAGCCACGGGGCTTGTCGGGCTTCCTGGCACGCTTGAACAGATCGGCCGCGCTGGCGTCAACTGGCTGGGTGGCGCGGGCACGGTGCCCAACGAAACGGCATTGCCAACGGGCGCCGACGTGCAAAGCAAGCTGGAAAGCTACACGGGCAAGTTTCATCAGCCGAAAACGACGGCTGGTGAATATGCGCGGACGATTGGCGAATTCGCGCCGGGTGCGTTGTTTCCGGGCGGGCTGGCGCAGAAGGTGTTGGGCAATGTGGTCGGGCCTGCCGTCGCGTCAGAAACAGCAGGGCAGATGACGAAGGGCACGAGCCTAGAACCGTGGGCACGGTTGGGCGGTGCATTGGCGGGGGGACATCTCGCGAATGTGCCGCAACGGGCTTACACGCCAGTGCAGACGAGTCAAGCCCAGCGGCGAGCCGTGGACACGTTGCGCCGCGAAGGCGTGGACGCATTGAGCGCGGGCGAGGTCACGGGTTCAAAGCCGCTGCGATGGATGGAACAGCACGCGTCGGATATTCCGTTCAGCGGTGGGCGCGGGCACCAGATGAGCGAACGCGCTGCTGAACAGTTCACGAGGGCCGCACTCAGGCGGGCGGGCATTCAGGCAGATCGCGCTGAACCTCAGGTTATGGCAGCGGGTTTCCAACGCATTGGCGGGGAAATTGACACGTTGGCTCGCCAGTCAAGCGCTCGCTTGACGCCGGCAGATGTGCAGCAAATGACGCGGCACATTACCGATTATCAGGCGGTGACGCCGCCAAGCCTAGCCGCGCCTGTCGTTCGCGAGCTGATGGATGATGTTGTGGCCGCAGGAACGCGAAACACGCCCATGTCGGGGCAGCAATACGCCCGCTATAGGTCTCTGATTGAAGGCGTCGCACGGGGCGCCGACGATCCGGGGCAACAGCGGGCGTTGCGTGACGTGCTCGGCGTGTTGGACCGTGCGGTTGATCGTGGTCTACCGCGTCCATTGCGTGGAGAATGGCGGCGGGTTCGCAACGAATATAGAAATATGCTTGTGCTGGAGAAGGCCGCAACTGGTGCCGGAGAAAACGCAGCGCGCGGGATAATTTCGCCCGCACAATTGAGGCAGGCGACAAAAACAACTCATGGCCTTCGGAATTTTGCGACAGGACGGGGTGATTTCGATGACCTGGCGCGGGCTGGTGTGGCGGTTATGTCGCCACTGCCCAATTCGGGTACGCCGGCGCGTATCGCGGCTGGAAACCTTGGCAACGCGGTAGGACTCGGAACTGGTGCCTTGTTCGGTGGTGCGCCTGGTGCTGCCATCGGTGCCATTGCGGCGCCGGTCGCTCAGGGATTGATCGCACGCGGGTTCATGTCCGGGCCAATGCAACGCTACATGGGTGCCAATGCCCGCATGCAGCCGTTGGCGATTCAGGGCGGCGAAGGCGGGATCAGATCGTTACCGTTCGCGTTCGGTGGATTAGGGCAGGAGAATTAAATGGGACCGAACGGAATGACGCCGGAAGCGGTGCAGGAATATCTGGCGCTGCTGCAACACCGGGGGCTGCTGTCCAGGTCGCCGGACCTGACGCCGATATCACCGGGCGGGGCTATCACAGGAGCGGCGAATCCGGCGCATGGGTCAGCGTCCGTTAACCCGATTAGCGAGCGCATTATGCAAGGGCTGCTCGACTATGGGCCTGTTCCTGCGCAGATGGCAACGCAAATGGCGATGCAACCGGTCACGGCTGGCAAATCCATTGCGGACGCGATCCAAGACCCGACATTAGGCAACATGACAAACGCCGGTGTTCAGACGGGCATGGCGCTGATGCCGTCGCGCAGTTTGTTTTCAGCGGTTCCAGTTGCAGGTGCGGGCGTCGGTGCTGGCCTTCTGGCCGACTTTGAGGACTAATGAGGCCAATCACTCTGCGGCTCGCCTTTGATGGCGGCTGGACGGACGGCGACCCTGGCAACGGACGGCTGCGGTTTAATGCGCCGGCACTGGATCGGGCGACGTACATCTACGTCAATGCCCGCGACAGCCAAGACGCTGTGCTGGACGATCTGATTCCGACATGGGGCGTTGGTGACGCGCTCGTGATCGAGCGCGCAGGGCTAATGGTTGCCCGCGTGGTGGCGTGGGTTGTCGGACCAATCCGACACGGTGGCAGCTACTACAAAATACCTGCCCACATAAAGTCAGCCAGCGGATCATTTGCAGCGAATGACGAGTTGACGTTGCATATAGACGCCAAAGCAAGGCTATCGCCGATAGCGGACGCGCATGAGAAATCGTTAACGCCAGTAGCGCCAATAGCGCGCTGCAGCCAAATAGCGCCCGAAAACAGGGCGTTAGCGACGGTTGCTCATGCTGACAATGAGTTAACGCCAATAGCGCCAATAGCGGCTGATGAAAATATAGCGCCAAGCAATGGCGGCGATGAGTTGGAACGCTTGAAGACGGACAACGCCTATCTGCTCGCAGTGCTGGAGCGTATGGTAACTGACGAAACCCCACTTTATACGGCGGATGAGATATGACGGATACGCTCTATGCGTGGAGCCAAACGGCTACGAGCAACGCGACTGCAGATGCAACGATCAATTGGGCCGAGTTCCAGACGCCATCAAGCGTTAACGATAGCGCGCGCGCTCTGATGGCGCGAATTGCCGAATACATTTCTGATCAGACGCCGGCGGCTCGCACGTCCACGGGATCGGCCAATGCCTACGCCGTCACGTCTGACGCGGCTGGTGCAACTTTCAGGAATGGCGAGGCTATTTCATTTATTCCCCATGCGTCGAACACGACGGCTTGCACGCTCAACGTAGATGGTCGTGGCGCCAAGCCATGGCGGCCGGCGCCTGGTGTATCCTTCGTCGCCAACAACATCCTTTCGGGCGTGCCGGTCATCGCCTATTACCGCTCGGCAACCGATGAATGGATTTCGCCCGGAACCGGCTATTATGTAACCTCAACTGCGTCTGGCGTTGCGCTGCAATCGATCACTGCCCGGCTGCCGCAAATCGGTGATCTTGTCGTGTCGCTCGCGCCAACGCCGGGCGCCGGCCGCATCCGGTTGACCGAGGCCACGCAGTCGGTGCTCAAGTCGAGCTATCCAGAGCTTAATAGTTACCTGTCCGGCATATCCTACCCATGGGGCTCGACGGCAACGCATTTCTCGTTGCCGCCGGCTGCCGGTTATGTGCTGCGGTTCGCGGCGTCGACATCGACGATCGATACCGGCGGCGCGCGCGTTGCTGGCTCAACGCAGTCGGACCAGAACAAGACGGCGACGATTCCGGCAACGGGATTGACGGCCAGCACGGCGGTTGGGTCTCATACACATTCGTACACCACAGCGTTAGCTTACAGTGAGAACGGCACGGGAAGCGGCGGTTCGTTTGTCGCGCTCAACCCTAGCAGTCCAACATATTTGGCGACGACCGGAGCAGCGACGCCATCGGCAACAACGACATTGGGAGGCAGTGCCACACTTCCTGGCGGCGATGAGGTCCGCGTCAAGAACATAGCATACCATTTAGATGTTGTGGCCTCGACGGCGCTTGCAGCGGCACAGGTCGCAGTGTTCGGGTTTCCGTTCCAATGGGACACGGATATTTCAGCGACGACCCCAGGCGCAGGGCGTGTCAAGTGCAACAATGCAACGCCTGCGTCAATGACGGAAATATATATTTCGAACACGGACGGGTGGGGCGTTGATCTAACGGGCGCGTATGCGGGGCTTTCGGTAGGAAACGTGCTTTCGTTCTCGAAAGTTGGTGCGCAGGCAACCCGGCTTGTTCTTGAAATCAGTTCGACACTAACGGCGGGAAGTGGATTCTACACGATCCCCGTAACCGTTGTGGCGTCTAACGGCGCTCTTGCATCCAACGATCAGCTTGCTTTTGAATACGGCAAGGGGTCGACAGGCGCCACGGGTGCGACTGGTGCCACTGGTGCGACAGGCGCCACGGGTGCGACGGGTAGCACGGGGGCGGCGGGCGCCGGCTATACGGCTACGTCGACCACGTCGCTGGCTACGGCAGGTTCGGGTTCAAAAGTATTCACAACACAGTCGGGGCTTGCCTACTCGGCCGGCGCTCGTGTCCGAGCCACATCGACCGGAACCGGCGATTGGATGGAGGGCTTGGTGGCGTCGTACAGCGCGACGACGCTGACCGTCACCATGGACCTCAGTTCTGGCACGGGGACCAATGCGGATTGGAACATCAACCTAGCCGGCGAACAAGGCGCGACGGGCAGCACGGGTTCAACAGGTTCAACGGGCGCGGCTGGTACGGACCCCGGCATCCGCTGGCTATTTGATTCGACCACGACAATGGCCGATCCGGGCACGGGCGACATTCGTCTAAACAACGCCACGCTGGCCAGTGTCACGGCGATTGCGGTATCCGATCTTTGCGGGGAGACTGGCAACCCCGATGTGTCGACGTTTGTTCTGGCGTGGGACGATAGCACGTCGACGGCGCTACGTGGCACGTTGATCCTCAAGAAGGCGGCGGCGCCGGAGAATTTCGCGGTCTATAACATCACGGGCGCCAGCACTGACAACACCGGATGGACCGAGCTTGCCGTTACGTACGTAACCTCTAGCGGATCGTTTTCGGCATCAGATGTGCTGGCCGTTCAGTTCACGCGCACGGGCGAGGCTGGCTCGGGTTCGCTGTCGAGCATGACAGCGAACGGTATCATGTATGCTACGGGTGCTGCGGCGGGCACATCGACGCTTGCGGCCACCGATGGGCAAGTGCTGATCGGGCGGACTGCGACCACGCCGGCGCTGGCGGCGCTCTCCGGCGACATCACGATGTCCAACGCCGGCGTCACCGCTATCGGGGCGGCCAAGGTCACCAACGCCATGCTGGCGGGATCGATCGATCTCACGACGAAGGTGACTGGGACATTGCCCGTTGCCAACGGCGGGACGGGGATCACGGCGCTCGGCACTGGCATCGCGACGTTCCTCGGAACGCCAAGCAGCGCCAATCTTGCCGCTGCGCTCACTGACGATACCGGGTCTGGCGCTCTGAATTTTGGAGCGACTGGTTCCCCATCGCCGCCGCAAGGGCGCTTGACACTGACGACGCTGGTCCCGGTCTTAACGAGCACGGTCAGCGCGGCGACGACGGTCTATTATACACCCTACGTTGGTCAATACGTGCCAATTTACAACGGCACGTCGTGGACAATGACGGACACGGGCGGCCAGCTATCCCAGGCGACCACGGACAACACCAAATCCCCAGCGGCATGCACCACCAACAGCAATTATGATCTGTTTGTCTGGTCTGATTCCGGTACGATCAGATGCACGCGCGGGCCTGCATGGAGTTCCAGCACTGCGCGAGGGACGGGCGCTGGAACGACACAATTGACGATGACAAACGGTATTAATGTCAATGCCGTCGCGATCACCAATGGCCCAGGCGCCGGTCTTGGAACTTACGTCGGCACAGTGCGCACAAACGGCACCAGCACCATCGATTATATTATACCGACCTCTGCGTCATCAGGAGGTACTGCTGGATTAATCGGTGTTTGGAATGCGTACAATAGACGGCCGTGGGCGTGTTGGAATGCGGACAGTACAAACTCTTGGAGCTATACAACAGCTAGCTTCCGCCAAGCTAATGCGTCGACTGGCATGCAAACAAGTTTTGTTATTGGACTTGGCGAGGATATCATCTCTGCTCAATACCAATGCTGGTCAACCGGAGGCGGGTCAAACGGTCGCGTCGCCATCGGGTATGACAGCACGACTGCGGCAAGTGGCACGACTGGCGCTGCGGTTGGCCAAACTTTCACAATTAACGGAAGGGCGTCTCATGCGAGAATGTCTACTATTGGATTTCATTATTTAGCTGCGCTCGAGTACGGCGCAACGAGTCTAGTTATGTATGGGGATAACGCTACGACGGACATCCAATCGGGGATGGAGGTTTTTGGGTGGGCGTAAGGGCGCGCTGCATTTTTAGTCGCACGAGTGGGGCTGTCTATGTAATTATTAAAGAATGCGGAACTCGAGCGGAAGGTCAACACGCACCATGAAGATCATGACACTGGCAGCAGTTGCAATCGCGATGCACGCGACTGCGTCGCAGGCGGAGCCGCCACCCAGGCCGTTGCCGAGCGTGTCTGTTACCCAGTTCAATATTGTCACTAGCCAAGTAAGGATGTACGCCGATAATCCAATCTACTTCGGAACTAACATATCGAACGGGGGCAACTACGGGACGCAGACATCGCAAAATGTGTGGCATCGTGTCGATTTGAAGCCTTTGGGTGTGCCCGCCGACGCAAAGGCGGCGTTTCTGTCCGGCATGCTCATCATCACGCACGGAACGGCCGCTGGAACAGCCAATGTGCAGATGACGGCTCGGAAAGTCGGCGATAACAATTCTGACCAGTCCAAGTACCTCATGCAGACGATTGAGGCACACGTAGGCGGAGGGCAGCGCTCAAATGCGTCGTTCTGGGTTGCCCTGAGCAATGGCGAATTTGAATTTTCCTACAGTCACAATCAAACGGTGCCTTGGCCGACTGGATCGGCCATTGGTGCAAATTTTAGCCTGCAAGCGTGGGCGCGATAGGCAATGGTCGAACAGCGCTAGAATGCTTAACGTTCTTCGGCGCGGATTATTGCCCGTCCGAATGCGATGCTGGAATCGGCCGACCATGTTAACAAGCTACAGCACCAAATGGCCGATTTGATGGCAGAATCCGACGCGACGAGGCGTGAAGATGCCTATTGACTGTATTACACCCGATTGCTATATTGGCTACACCAGCAACGGAGACGACAGATGAACGCAACCCACTTCAACGTTACAGCAGAGAACATCAACGACGTATCGACATGCTGCAACGACAGGTCGCGGTCATGTCTGAAGTTGGCATCTCAAAGGTGACGGCGGCATGACAGTCATGAGAATAGGCACCTCGCACCCGCTCAATGAGCGGAGCGTGAAGAACTTGGCCGGTGTGCATCCCGATCTTGTGAGGGTGGTCGAGATGGCGGCGACGCGGTGCCCCGTACCGGTTGTCGTGACCGAGGGTCTCAGGAAGATCGAAAGACAAGAGCAACTCGTGGCCGCCGGCAAGTCGTGGACGCTCAACAGCAGGCACCTGACGGGCCATGCGGTCGACCTCGTGGACGCGGACAATTACGCCTACGACATTCCAGACCTCGACAAGATCGCCAAGGCGATGAAGGAATGCGCCGCAGAAATCGGTGTCCCGATTGTTTGGGGCGGCGATTGGAAGTCGCGAGACACGCCGCACTTCGAACTGGACCGCAAAGCCTACCCAGCGTCGGGCGTGCCAACCGCCACACGCGTCATTGAAGCATCGGGCAAGATCGCCAAAGCGCGCGGCGTGATTGCCACGGCTGCGGGTGCGGGCGCTGTCGTGTTGGACAAGGCGACGGGCGCGGTCGGGGCCATTACCGATCCGATCATCCCGCCAGTGCCGGCCGGTGTGTCGGAAACCATCACGAACCTCGGGACATGGGGCAAGTTGCTGCCGGCGGCTGATGGCAGGGTGTTTCTCGTCGGCGCCCTGACGTTCGCGGGCGTGGCGCTGGCGAGTAAATTCTTGGAGAGGCTGCGGACATGAGCGACGACGCGATTATTCGAGGCATACTGGCGAACAGAAACCTACCTCCCCGCGCGATCCGGCCACAAGATGGGTCGGACTGGCGGTCTAACATGGACGTTCCGGGAGGCCTTCTGGCGAACAGAAACCTACCTCCCCGCGCGATCCAGCCGCAAGATGGGTCGGACTGGCGGTCTAACATGGACGTTCCGGGCGGCCTTCTTGCTGTTGGGCCACGCGCACCGGACACGTTGAAGCCCGGTCCAGCCCCAACCGGATCAGAACGCGTCTATGATGCTATTCGTGGTTATCTGCCCACAGGGCATGTTTATGATCGTCTGGCTGGCGGTGTGGCTCCGGTTGCAGCGGCATTCACGACGGACGCTTATGATATAGGTCAAGACTATGCCAAGACGGGGCGCCCGGCGATGCTGGCCATGTCCTTGTTGCCTGGCGCAAAGCCCGTCGCCAAAGCGGCGCAGGCCGCCGCTTGGGCTGGTAAAAGCGCGCTCGGCAAGAAGGCTGGGATAGAGCCAATGAAAAAAACAGTCAGGCTTTTCCACGGGACAACTGAGGAAGGCATTGATGGCATACGCAGTTCAGGTAAGATTTTTGGCAAAGCGTTTTTCACTCCTAGGCGAGAAGTTGCCGAGAGTTTTGGGCCTCATGTTGCTGAGGCCGATGTTCCCGTTGATAAACTAACGATTGATCCCGACCTTGGCGGACAAGTTACACTTGGAGTGGACGAGGCAAACGGATATTTTGGGAACAAGGGCTGGTCATTGGACGATTATATTAGAGCAGGATATTCCCTTGCTGTAGATGACGATGTGGCGATAATAAAATGATCGCCTCCCCATTGATCCGCTGGGCAGTGGCGCTGGCGAGTAAATTCTTGGCGAGGCTGCGGACATGAGCGATCCAATCATTCGGGGCTTATTGGCCAACCGCAATCTCCCGCCACGCGCACCGGACAAGTTGAATCCGGGGCCAGCCCCAACCGGGGCGGCTGGAATGCCGGGAGATGCCGAGGCTAACGATCTAGCGCCCTCGTTCACGCCTGTAACGGAGCACTATGGACTGCTTAGATGACCCGGTAAAACGGTGGATTTCAGACAGCGGCCGCGAAAAAATATCACGGGCATTGGCGGCTGCTAATCTCCCATCGTCACCGGTCGATGCTGTGCAAGCATTGTCTGCAGATATGCGCGCGAAGCGGCGTAGACACATGGGGCCGAGATGATCACCGCGCTTGCCGCCATTGGCCCACTGATTACCCGGTATGCAGTAGCAGCGGCGGCAGCGTGTGCCGTAATGGGGTTGATGTATCAATCAACGGTTCAACGTGGTGTAAATAAGGAGCGTGCGCGCGTCGAAGCCATAGGAAACAAGACCGATGCGAAGGCGCGGAAGGCACGCAAGGCGGCTGAGGCAAAGCCTAGCGCTGCTTTGTCTCGGTATTGCCGCGACTGCAAGTAGCGGCTGCGCTCAGACTATGGCTGGCGGTACAGCCCAGCACGTCTGCCGGACATGGCAGATCGTCACGATTTCCAAAAATGACAAATTGACCGACCAGACCGCGCGAGAGATCGCCGGCAATAACGCCGCGCGCCAGGCGTGGTGCAACAAATCAAAAGCGTAGCAGCGAGGTATGGACGATGGCATATGCTGACATTCGAGACGGGAATAGCGGTTGGCCAGGCGCTGGCGTCCATCAAGGACCACTCCGAGAGATTGCTGAAGCTCGAGGCCAGCCACGCAGAACTCAGGGAGGAAGTGCACGGCCTCCGCGATCTAGTCATGCGGGCGCTTCTGCTGGCAGTCCTTTGGGCGCTCGGGTTGGCCACCAATTTACCGGCGGACAAAATCGGGGAACTCGCGGCCGCGTTCCTCAAGGCGTTGGGCAAATGATACACCGAGCGTTGTCTGTTGCCTGCTGGATAGGTTGGGGGCTTCTTCTGATCGGAGCAGCCCGAATCACATGGCACGTAGTGATGGCCATGTGACCGGCCTCCAGTGCTAAACGTGATCACTCGTCTCGAAAACCCACCGCTTGGCTTCCGCCACGGTCTGCGAATGATAGGCGCGAGCGGCGCCGTCCAGCATCTGGCCCGCCTCGGCAGCCATGGCGCAGCCGCAGAGCGCTCTCATCGCACGGTCGAGTTCCTTCCGTGCACGATGGGAGGCCGGTAGCGTGTGCTCGATGTACTCGCGGAGCGTCATTTCCCGACCCGCGTCGTCGTGCTGGGTCGGGATCGCATCTGCGATCTTGGTATTAAATTCGTTGGTCATGTGTTCGGCCTTTCTCGCTATTCGATCTGTTTGCCGCCCATCGAGGGCCTTTCGTGTGCTGGTGTGGCGGCGCGTTGAGAGAGGATGCCCATTTTATCGGTCCTCCTCGTAACGGCTTTCGCGGAACACATGTGTCACCGCAATGGAGCCGCGATCCACCCCGTCGCGTCCCTTGGCGAGGACAAGACGTTGCGCGGCCTTTCCGTCCCGACGGTTCGCCTCGATCTCACGGTCGTCGAGCAACTCGTTTTGGAGCATGGCCACAATGTCCGGAGTATAGGTGCCTCGCGCGCTCCCCATGACGTCGGAGAGGTCTCCGGCCCACTGTTTATCCGTGCCTGAACCTTGCGGCTTCTTCGCTTCGGAGATGACCACCACGGCATTCTCTTCGATGCCGACATAGTCTCTCAGCTCCTTCATCTGCCCGATGCGCCACTTCTCCGCATCGCCGTCCGTGCGGTGCAGCTTGGCCGCCTCCGGTGTGATCGGCCAGACGTTCAGATAGTCCACGAGGATATAAAGGCGACGGGCTCCAGACCTTGCGCGAACCGTGTCGATATGTGCGAAGAGCTTCTCCAGCGTAGGGTCGGGGAAGCTGGCGTCGTCCAGGATGAAGAGGCGCTCCCCGAGCGAGCGCAGTTTTGTTTCGGCCTTCTCGATGCGGTCAAGTTCGCCCTCCGTAAATGTGCCGTCACTGTGGGAGCCTCGCAGAATCGTCTTGAAGTTAAGTCCAGCGAGGTTCGCGACGAGTCGCGTCGTTATTGTCTTGCGCGGCATTTCCAGCGACACAAACAAGAAGGCCGTGTCATCATTCTTGACGACGGCGTCCAGCCCCCATTGCACGGCTATTGTCGTTTTGCCGACGTTCGGTGCCGCCGCCAGCAAGATCAGGCCGCGCAAGCCCCACGTCATTTCATCGAGCGTCGGTAGCGTATATTGCGGGATGCCGAGAAACTCACGCCCATGGAATTGCGTGAGCCACGCAACAAATTCGTCCATCTCGTCGGCAACGCTTCGGAGAGGGTCCGCGCGCCGATGCCGCTCTGCCGCGTACTGCGCCTCGCGCCTTGCCCCAAAATAGTCGTCGTGAGCACTCATATCCGGCCTTTCATAGTGAATTATCCGAGCGGAAAGTCGCCCCGGCGCTGCATGTTCATCGGAGGCGCCGAAGCGGCAGCCGCGAAAGTGAGGAGACCATGCCGTGGTGCATTGCCCGAAGTGATCGCCCGGTTATGTCTCTATTCTCCGGGTCCACGCATTGTATCCGGGGGGCGGTTTGCGAAAACCACGCTTCTTGTCCTTGGCGTTGATGTGCCTGGCGTGGACGCGCTTTGATTTCGCGATGGTCGGAACGTCTGTCTTGCGCGTCTTGAGATCGTGGCATGTCCGGCAGAGGCACTGGCAGTTCTCCTGCGTCGGTTCCCCGCCGAGCGCATCGGGCACGCGATGGTCATAACGAGCTTGACCGCCGATGATCATCGCAGTGCATCGTTCGCAGTGACCGCCAGATCGCTCGAATGCGGCCACCTTCACCTTGGCGGGAAATTCGCGCCTCATGCTGCGTGGTTCCGCATCAGCAGATCCGGGTCGAGTCCGACGTGTTCGCGGATGGCAGCTTCAACATCGTCGTTTACCTTGCAAAATTCCTGATGCCCTATGGATTCCTTTCCATAGATCGAAATGGATTTCGCAGCGGCAACCTTGAGCTTTTCGCCATCCGGCCATGCCCAAATGTGCTTGCGGAATACGGCAATGGCAATTGCCGGGATCGTGCTGATCGCCTCGTGCGTCATGCCGGCCATTTCGAACGTAGCGATGATCCGATGACCGGCCTTGATCAGCAGCCAGGCTCGCAGGTGTTCTTCGCTGTCCGGCTGGAACGGGTGACGCTCGGGCCATTGCTGATAAAGCGCGGCCACGAGCGCAAAAAATCGGTTGTGCTGCTCGATTGAGCGCTGCTTGTTCATGCCGCCCGCCGATTAAATCGGTTGAGCTTGAGAACGTAGTTGCGGACATACTCGCGCGGGGCTCTGAGGCCGCGCCGGTCCAATAGGACGGCAATATCCTCCCAGCCCAAACCCTCATCGGTCCATTGGCTGATCAGGACGTGCATTCGATCCTGTCGCGGCGTGGTGTTCATCATTGCCCCCGTCATCCATGAATTTCGCTGCCACGCCGGGCTCCGCCAGCATCAGCCGGATTGCCTCTTGCTCTGATCTAACGCGGACGCTGGCTGACTCGATAAGTTCCCGCATGCGATCCAGTTCAACGCGGCAAGCATTGTCCAGTCGCTCAAACTCCGAGATGTGGTGTTCCCGATCATCCAGCGCCAGCTGGAGCCCGGCTGCCAGTTGTTCAAACGATTTCTTCGGCATCCGAACAACGGTGGCACGAGGGTCAGTGTGCGTGGCGCGGCCAAGGATGCCGCGCCACGCACTTTTGTCCCCGTCAGCGCCCATCAGAATGGGATCTGATCATCAATGATGTCTGATCCGCGCCCATTGGATACATGCTGCGGCGCTTGCTGCACAGGCTGGATGGGCGCATTGACATGAGTTTGCGGGGCATGCGTTCCGACATCGAGCTTGACCCGGATTGCCGGTACGATCTTGCCCTGAAATTCTACTTTGGCCGCATACATCGTGATCACCTTGCCGGGCCAGTCGTCAGTCTCGGGGCCGTACATCTCAGAGATAATGCTGGCATTCGTTTTGTTGAGAACCAGCCCCCTGTCTTTCTTTGCGCCTGACGGGTCGGCAAAATACAATATGAGCTTGTGCTCACCGCCGATTTCCTCGAATTGCACTGAGTGCATGGCGATATTTATATTCCTGCCCTGCAAGTCTGCGGCTTTGAGGTACGTGCTCGGAAATGCGTTATTGATGTTCATGGTGGTTTCCTGTCGTTAAGATTTGTCGGCCATCAGGTCACGCATCATTCGCTCAGCTTGAGCGGCCGGCAGGCGACGCAAGCTGGCAGAAAGGTCGTCCATGGCTGTTTTGACGGTGGCGAGCGATCCCGCGTCAAGATCGTTGTCGTAACGATCATCGAAACCCACAAGCAACTCAAGCAGTTGGCTACGCAGATTGCGGGCGCCGTTCTTGACGAGAGATTTGCGGGTTGGGCCGGGTCGTGGTTTTTGCAGGTGTTCCTTGAACGCTTCGACCGTTCGGGCAGTCGCTTCTTCGGGGCTGACGTAAGTTCCGGCCTCGATCATCCTGGCTCGATAGTTTGCTCTGTCCGCCGCGAACTTTTTTTGCCCGTAGGTTAGTGGTGATGGTGATTTCCAAGCCATTGTGATTGCTCCGTGATTGCTCCGTGAATGTTCGGCGGGGGCTGCCCCGCTACCGTCGCCACTGCCCGTGTGACGCGGTGTCCCTCAGCCCCCGCCGGCAGCGCCGCTATGCCAGCTCCGCACGCTGGCAAGGCGGCGCTATGCGAGAAGCCATACGAGTATCGCGACGGTTTCCCGCTATCGCGTCCTGAATGTCTGGAGCGTAGATCGTCGCGAGGTAGCGGTGCAGATCCTCGTAGATACTGCCGTCCTGCTGATGGATCGGCCGCATTTCCCAAGGCATATGCACGCCTGTCGGTCGGCGCTGGCGGCTCTTGACGTAGATCGCTGTTATGGCCCCGGACGCGTCGTGCTCGAACCGCCCGCAGGCGCCGAACCATAACTCTACGCCGTAGGGCGTGATCAGCGAGGCATCATCAAATTCGATCTGGAAAGATTGCTTGGTCATCGGTGCCTCCGCATCATAAGGCGCTTAGTCGGCGCATCAACCTGGAATATCGGCTTGAGATCGAGGCCGTCTGTCGGATGATCCTGGCGGATGTCGCCTGTTTCGCATGCTGCGATTTCGGCGAGATAAGCCGGGTGGTCGTCGCAGTGTTCGCACTCGCCATCGGTGACGCGCCCACCGCAAGCGCAGTAATTGATGCCGCTCATGACAGCCCTCCGACGCTGCGCAAGATGTCGACCATCGATGCACGGTGCAGGGCGCCGTCATCATCAGCGCGCGCCATCATTTCGTCGGCAACGGTCTCTGCGTCAGGGCGCAGTGCCAAAGATCGCGCTAGCATGTCACGCTCCGTTATCGTGACTGCGAGCTGCTGGCTTATGGCCTCGATCCTGGCCTCTGCCCTGATCATTCGCGCTGTCAGCACGTGGCATCGCTCGCCGGGCGTTGCCCATACAAACGTGGATGGTTGTATTGTCATGTGAATGGCTCCCCAGCCAGTTGGTTAACGTGCGTGGCGCGCATTGAAAATTGCGCGCCACGGGCTCGTTTAGCCGCCGCCGCCGCCGCCGCCGTCGCCGCTGCCGGAGCCGCCGTAGCCGCCGCCGTCGCCGTAGCCGCCGCCGTCGCCGTA
>Ga0099848_1000716_pt1 | contig 15445 bp, 23 predicted proteins | sample CB_VirMetaG_3_FD_78179 | JGI IMG/M metagenome (GOLD analysis project Ga0099848, IMG submission 78179) | Freshwater to marine saline gradient viral communities from Chesapeake Bay - CB_1508_1S Viral MetaG | ecosystem: Environmental > Aquatic > Marine > Coastal | place: USA: Chesapeake Bay...
AACATTTTGTTATCGGTGCGAGTTTTTGCTCTGCGCTTGTCACCTTCGGTATTCTTTAATTCATGAGCTAAGAGATTGTTATAGAGTTTAGTTTGGAAGTTTTTCCAGGACATACCTGGCTTCATATCCTTTAAGCAGTCCGCGAAAAACTCTTTGTTACGACTAGCTGGTAAAGCAGCTATATATGCATCAATCTTTGCTTGATCTTTGCTGGTTTCTTCATGTTCACTGTCTAAAGCGTCTAATTCTGGTATATCTAAGTCTTCCAATTCGAATTCATCATCACCACCTTCTTCTGTCTCAGCACCACCTTCTTCTGTTTCTTCATCTTCACCCTTTCTACCATACACTTCTTCTTCTGGATCCGGGCCTGAAAAATCACCACCTGCTTCTGCTGGAAAATCCGCTACAGGTTTTTCACGATTATATTTTGGAGCTCCAATATCATCTACTGATGGTCCAGAAATTGTTTCCATTTTACTTGGTTCTGTAACTACAACACTAACAACAGCGTCTTTACCTAAATCTTTTAATTTTATAGGGCGGCCAGTTGCGTTTCTTACTGCAACTCTATACTTTAAGCCATCTTTAACAGCAGTGTATAAACCATGTCCCATTGGAGTTTCTTCCTGGAATGTTAATTCTGTTTCTGGTTCTAAGTTTAAGTTTAATGTATCGAAACCAGTTTCACCTTTCTTTAATTTTTGTTTTGCTGAAGGCTGGTCAACAAGCTTTTGCGTACCTATTTTAATATCACCACGTGTTTCTAATTTTCTTGATAAATTAGCAACCATATTCATTGCTGATTGAATTTGATCATCTGTAATATCTTCAATAGTTTTATCAGGGTGATCTTTCTCTAGTTGTTTTAATACTTTTGTTGCAAAATATCTTGGTGTCATTGTACCAGCTAACCCTCTAACGTCTTTCATACCCATTAATCTAGCGTATTTAGGGTCAGCTTTTTTGCCTCTTGCTTCATCTAATAAAGATTGCAATTGTGTTTCGTGCGATTCAAATACCTCACACCCTTCTTCTTGGTTAAGTGTGTTTAAAAATGTATTTACTCGAGTATCCGCATCGTTTGGATTACCAGGACCAGGAGTTACAACAAATGAATAGAAACTATCTTCACCCGACTCACCTGCTAATGCATTAGGTTGGATACCTGCAGTATATCTAATTTTAACGTTATTTTGATCAGCTAATTGTTCTATGTCTTCTGGAGCAAAAGGACATACAGCTGCATTAATTGTAACCTTGGCTGGGTTCTTTTGGTCAAAAGCTTCGGTAACTAAATTTGTATTTTTTATCCAGCTACAAGTAAATAAACTATTCATATTTAATATTTATTGGAACTACAATATTATTATTATATAATACCTTAAAATGTGTGGCATATTCGGTTCAATTGATGTATCTAAATTTGAAATACTAGACAAAGCAAATCAAGTTAGAGGTAACTTTGCTTCAGGTATTTGTTATTTTGACGAATCAACATACGACTACCAACGAACTGAAGGCTCATTTAACTGGGATGATATAGAATTAGTAGACGGTTATACATATCTAGGTCATAACCAATCACCTACAAGTTCTGAAAGAAAATGGCAAGAACATAATAGTCATCCTTTTGTTTGTGCAAATTGGATAGTTGCACATAACGGTGTGTTAACTAATTTTAATAATCTTAAAACACAATATTTACCTGACCATACTAATATTGTTGATAGTAGTATTATACCAGCATTGCTAAAGCATTTTGAATGCACATTCGATGAAGCTACTACAATCGAAAAAGAAAGTGAAATAATTTCATATGTGTTGCAATTAATAGAAGGTACATTTGGTTTGTGGATCTTTAATATTAAGACCCACAATGTATACTTAGCTCGTCAAGGCAGTACTTTATTTTTCGATAAAAACAGTTTCTCATCAACCCCAGGTACTGGATTTAAAGAAATCAAAGAAGGTGTTGTGTACAGATTTACTAAAAAAGGATGTAAACCAGTAAACAAATTTGAAGTTAAATCGCCGTTTTTAGAACTATGACAAATATTGTTTATGAGTATATAGAGTCGCCAGACACAAAGCAAAAATTTGCTTTAATGGAGTTTGCTTATAACCACGGCAATTCTTTTATTTTAAGCACGTTTGGGTATTTGTGGGAAAGTAAACAATGGTGGGGTAAACAACCTATTTTGGTAGCTAAGTTAGACACTTCTGCAGAAAATAATATACTTGGTTTACACGCATTTTCAGTTAACCAAAAAACACCACACACTCTTAAAACATATTACATTATAACTCATAAAAACTTTAGAGGTCAAGGTATTGCAAAACAGCTTACAATTAAAGCTTTAAAAGATTACCGCGACGAATGTTCAACGTTTTTTGTAAACTCAGAAGAGTTTAGTGATGGTATAAGTTTTTACAAAAAACTATTTGATAACACCTACACAACCTCACAAAATGAATTCGGAACTTTTGACTTTAATTTTGAAACAAAAATACCACACATTTTAAAAAAATATGAACTATAATTTTATCATAGCGTCTCAAAAAAATACTTTGGAAGAAACCTTTATTTACAAATCTTTATTTGAGTTAACCGGTCCTAATTTTTCAATAAGTAGAGACGTATTGTTTTACGGTAATAATACTAGACCACTTTCTGTTGTTTATAACGAGGGTTTAAAAAAATGTAAAGAACAAAACATAGGGTTTGCTATATTTGTACACGATGATGTATATTTAAATTGTTGCGATTTTGTTAAAAGAGTAAAAAAGTACGGTAACATGTACGACGTGTTTGGTTTAGCAGGTAATAAGTCTATTACTATAAAAGAACCAGTTTTATGGCATTTAATGTCATCGAGAGATAATTTAAGAGGATGCGTAGCACACGGACCCGACGAAAATAGTTATACATACACTTCATTCGGTAAAGTACCTGATTCAGTTGTACTTATCGACGGCGTTTTTATGGTAGTCAATTTAACCAAATTACCTGAAAGCGTTAAATTTGATGAAAACAATCCTGCTAAATTTCACTTTTACGACTTAATGTTTTCGTTAGATTGTTGCCTAAACAAAGTTAAAGTCGGTGTAGGAGATATTCCTATCATTCATAACTCACCTGGATTGAGAGAAATGTCTAATGACTGGAAACAAGGCCAACAATATTTTTTAAACAAATATAAAAAATATCTTAACAAGACGTTGACTGTTTAAACAACTGTCTGTATAATAACCAAATATGGAATTGAAGCTCAATTTAGACGAGTTTGAAAATATTATTATCTACAAGTCGTTAACCGACGAAAGATATCTTACTAATATTATTGACCATATTAAGCCTGAATATTTTAAAGATAAAAATATTAAGATTATCTTTAATATTATCAAAACATTTTATCTTAAAACTAATTCCATACCAACAGTAACAGAGCTTAAAGTTTATATCAATACAGATGAAGTAAAAGAAGCATTTAAAACTACTTTACGTAACTTTACTAACATAGATAAAAATCTTAATCAAGATGAATTAGTTGAAAACACGGAAAGATTCTTAAAAGAAAAAGCCATTTACAACACTATGCTAGAAGTTGCTGGTGATGTTTCATCTGGTAAAATTGATACAGGGTTTATTTTAGATAAATTTGAAAAAAGCTGTAATGTTAATTTAAAGACCGATATCGGTTTAGACTTTTTTAATGATTACGATAAAGTTATTGAAGACATTAATACTGAACAACCGACCATTTCTAGTAGATGGAAGTGGCTAGATGATAAACTTAGTGGTGGGTTTTTATTAGCAGGTAGAGCTTTATATGTTATTGCAGGTGAGACTAATGTTGGTAAGTCAATATTTTTAGGTAATATCGCATCTAATATAGCAAGTCAAAACAAAACCGTTCTACTTATTACATTAGAAATGAGTGAGTTAGTTTATGCTAAGAGACTTTCATCTAATATTACCAAAATCCCTATTAAAGATTTACGTTCAGAAAGCGTCACTCTTAAACAACAGATAGATGAAATTAAAACAAATACACCTGGATGTAGAATTTTAATTAAAGAATTTCCGCCAAGCACTGTAACGCCTCATCAAATACAAGGGTTTATTAAGAACATTATTAACAAAGGTATTAAAATTGATGCTATAGTTTTAGACTACTTAAACCTAGTTAAAAGTAATGTAGGTAATAATAGCTATGAAAGAGTAAAACATGTCACCGAACAAGTAAGAGCGTTATCATACTTCTTTACATGTCCTATTATTAGCGCAACCCAGCTTAATAGAACAGGTTATAATACTAATAGCCCAGGTTTGGAAACAATCGGTGAAAGTATTGGATTAGCAGCTACCGCTGACGTTATTATAAGCGTCTTTCAAGATGAAGAGGATAAAGAACTTGGTGTGGTTAAATTAGGTATGATGAAAAATAGATTCGGTGTTAATTTCGGTACCCATCCTATGAAAATCGACTACACCACGTTAAACATAACAGAAGATGATACCTTATTGAATCAAGGCGATCAGACAGGCATTACAAACACATTAGCAATGTTTAGTAAGTAAGTTGAATTAGTTTTTACGGGCTATAAATACGTTTGGCCCTGATGAGTGAAGAAAGCATAATTAATAAATCACCGTACTTACTATTAGAAGATAGAGAGTTATTACATTCTTTTTATAGTTTTTGTACGTTTTGTTTTCTTTATTACGGTAAGAAGATTAATTTTGCTACAATATTTTCTAAAATACTTCAGGACGAAAAACTTAAAAAGCTTTATAAAGAAACTATTTCAGAACCAAGTGATATTGAAGCTTTAAGAAAGTTTATCTTGTTTGAACCTTCCATTACTAAAAGCAAATACATTACTAAGATCATCAATAAGAGCAAGTAATAGGAAAAGTTTTAAAATAAAACTGTGACGGTAAAAGAGCAATATATCTACAATTGTTATCTAGAAGTATCGCGTAAGCTTAATTCTCAACCCTTTAGATACAGAAAAAACTTTGATAATTTTGAAGAAAAGGAAGAATATATTTACATCACAAAACTTGCGTACTTTTTTAGTAAGTTTGAAAATATTAATATTAAAGATTTTTTTGAAGCACCGTACTTTGTTTATAATGAAAAGTATTTTGATTTGAAATATTTTACTTCTCAAAAAGCTATTAAAGCTTATACCATATACCAAACAAAGTTTTTACCTGAAAATCCAGACCACTCTCAAACACTAGAAAAAATTAAAAATAGCTTTGTATATATTTTTAATTTTTGTAAAACAAACGGTGTTAAACTAGAAGATTATTTAAAATTTAAACAACCAAATAGTCAGTGGCATGAATTTATGCTACATGTAAAAAACCGAGAGGTAATAATTTACCCGCTATTTATGTTTCCTAATTTCGATAAAACTATTCAACAATATGATAATGATATTAGAGAATTTGTTTTTGGAGACATATTTACACGCCTTAATTTTTATAGAACAAAGTACCATGTTAGTGAAAAAGCAAAAAAACTTTGTATTTTAATATTTGACAAGTTGAAAAACAAAACAACAACCTTATAATTCAGATAATTTATGACAACCATGATTAATAGTACGTTATTCCAGAGCATCAAAGGTGCTCTTGCACAAGAGAAAAACAATTCAAGTGTTTCTGAAATTTTAAAGACAGAAACAGGCAATACATATACGGTAAGATTGCTACCTTATGCTAAAGACCCGAAAAAGACATTTTTCCACTTCTTTACACATGGATGGGTAAGCTTATCTACTGGTGAGTATGTTGCAGCTTTGAGCCCGCAGACATTTGGTGAGCGTGATCCTATTGCTGAAGAAAGATACCGTGTACTACGTACTGGCTCTGAAGATGAGAAGGCTAAGATCAAGGCAGTTGGTCGTAGTGAAAAGTGGCTAGTTAACGTTTTCGTCGTTAACGACCCTGTTAATCCTGACAATAACGGTAAGGTTAAGATTCTTCGTTATGGCAAGCAGTTAAAGAAAATTATTGATGAAGCTATCGACGGTGAGGATGCAGATGAGTTTGGTCCTCGTATTTTTGACCTGAGTCCTAATGGTGTAAATCTTAAGATTAAGGTTGAAAAGCAAGGTGATTATCCAAGTTATGTTTCGTCGCGATTCTCTTCACCATCTGGTCTTGCAGATATGGATGATAATTCTGCGAAAAAGATTTATGATAGCGCTTTTGAGCTTGATAAGGTTTTTACATTGAAGAGCTATGATGATCTTAAGAAAATGCTTGACGATCATTACCATTGTAAGGTTGTTAATGACGACCCTGCTCCAGAGGTAAATGAAGCTCCTGTTTCGAGACCAGCTACTGTAGCTACTTCTACTAAGGCAGCTTCAAATTCAGATGACGACATTAAGTCTATTTTGGATAGTTTAGATGTTGACGTATAATGGAACCAGACCATAAAGAACTATTAATCGGTTTGATCGGTTCAACGTACGGCGAACTAAAGAGACTAGATGACTCTATTACAGGGTCATCTAGTACCCTTAACAAACGGAGTGATATGCTTAGACAGGAAATGGTGAAGGTTGTTAATAATGCACCGGCATCAAAAGATGTACCATTACTTGAAGCTATAAAGCAATCACCCGCACCGCAACCTATTGTACCTGAAGTAACAACCGGTGTTATAGAAGTTCCGCAACCTTTAAAGGATACATCTTCGCAGGTACCTATTTTAGAATTACCAGAAATAAAATCCACACCACAGCTAGAACTTGATCTATTTAAACCGACAAAATATGAAGATATTTTAAATAGTGTTGACTCGCTTTACTCTAAACTCAACAAGATAGAGGATAAGGTTGATCAAATACTGGTTTTATTAAACAAGCCCAAAAAAAAAGCTCGTGGTTTAGTAGACTCTTGAGATTATAATTACATATGAAATTAAAATTACAAAGTAAGAAAGACTTTGTTAATGATGTACTCAATCCTATTTCTAATCTTAACGATAAAACCGTCTTAAAGATAGAAAAGGATAAAATTACTAGTCTTACAGCATCAACAGATGCAACATTGGTTTTATATTCTGAAACCAAAACTCAAGCAGAATCTGATAAACTAGTTAATGTACCTGATATTAAAAAGCTTATACGGGTTATTGATTGTGTGGAAACAGAAGATATCTCATTGGAGATTAATTCAAACAATATCAAATACAATGGTGATAACTTTAAGTTCACTTACCATTTATTAGAAGATGGTATTATTAAAGTGCCGTCGATCAATGTTAAGAAGATTAACGAATTGAAGTTTGATACCTCTTTTTCCGTACCTGAAAACAAACTTAACGCATTGTTTAAAGGTGCCTCTTTTACAACCGAAACAAATAAGCTTTATATATACGTAGAAAATAATAAAATTTTTGGTGAATTAGGTGATAAAAACCGTCATAATTCTGATAATTTTCAATGCATGCTTACTGATACGTTTGAAGGATCTCCGTTAAGCAAAGTTATTCCTATTAATTTTGAAACTTTCAGACTTATCAATTTCAACAAAACTGCAAATATACATTTTTCTATTAACATTGCATTAGGTGTTATCAAAATAGTTTTAACTAAAAATAATACCGCGTTAACATATATTGTATCAGCATTAATTAGTTAATATTGATTTATACATTTTTTTCTTTATATATTAGTATATGTACACAGATAATTTTTCACGTGTTATTAAAGAAAAGAAGATTTCTAATAAAATTAAAACTGCTGGTTATTTTATTAAAAGATTAAAGGATTGCGGTTTTGTTGTTTTTAAAATATTCAATGCTTACGGTGATACAGACCCTAGAAAGTGGACAGTATTAATTGATCCAGGTGTATCTTCTGTGTACGTTACTTGTTTTATTAATAAGAACGAAGTTAATGAAGTGCTTTTTGAAATAGATGATGGTGGTAATAAATTTCCTAAAGGAATTTACTTCAAGACAGAAAGTATAGAGACGTTAGTGACAGAACTTATTAATAGAGGGGTTAGTAACAATGCAAGTGAAAATCCGTTCAGTAAACTTAAATAAGTACATGGACGAAAATGAGCCAAAAAAAACACCTAACGCAGGTAAAAAAATTACTAAAAAAACTAAGCCTAATAAACCAAGTAATAACCAACCTGTAAATAAATCTACACCAAAACTTACACCTTTACCATCACAACCTATTAATAATCTCAAAGTTAAAAACTTACATGAACTACCAGACCATGTAATATCTTCTTTATTAAAAGAAGTTTTAATTAACGGATTACAAACACAAGAAAGTCGTGTAAGACGGACGCAAAATCAACTTGATGCTATGGTTTCTACCTGTCAAGAATTTTTAAAATCATTTATTATTTTAGGCTATAGTTTTGACGGTGAACCAGTACACCCTATTGTACATGCAACATGTCAACAGGATGCAGATTCATTAGGGGCTTATTTATCTAAATTTGTTCAGTTTAATATTGTCAATAACAACAATAAAAACGGGAACTCAGATATGTTTGAAGAGTAAATGCAAACAAATTTAATAGCTATCACATCTCCTTTACATAAACTCACACCAGAGGAATTCATAGTTTATATTGCTCGGGTAAGCAATCCATCCAACCAGTTAAACACTGAAACCGGCCATAAGTTAATTAGATATCTTATTAAACACAAGCACTGGAGTCCTTTTGAGCATGTTAATTGTACTTTTGAAATTAAAACATCACGTGCTATTGCTGCTCAAATTTTAAGACACCGTTCATTTACCTTTCAAGAGTTCAGTCAACGATATGCAGAGGTAACGGAGCTTGAAGATATCCAATGGAGAAAACAAGGTAAAACAAATAGACAAGTTGGTGATGATTCTGTAAGTTTACCTAAGCATTTACAAACATCTATTGAAAATTTACAGTTGTTAATTAAAAGTACTTATAACCAATTAATTGATGGTGGTATAGCTAAAGAGTGCGCAAGAATGATATTACCACTCAACACCCAAACAACAATTTATATGACAGGTTCATTGCGTAGCTGGATTCACTATTTAGATCTTAGATGTGAAGAAGGCACGCAAAAAGAACATAGAGATATAGCACTCAGTATTAAACAGATTTTGGAAAAGGAATTCACCGAAACATTTAAAGTAATTAATGAAACTAAAAATACAAAACCTGTTTAAACCAAAAAACTTACACGAACCTAAAAAATATGAGGTGTATGGAGTTTTACATGGTACGTATGTTGGCGAACTTTTAGTGTATTGTTCGCAAGATGTTAGTAATTATTACTTTTTATCAATTCCAAAAAATATAAACAGAACAGTACCAAAAGATAAATTTAATTACGGGCTAGAAAATAATGTGCTTGAAAAGGCTAAAGTTTTACCTAAAAATGTGTATAATATGTGTTTTAAGCAGTTCGAATATAATAATAAACATAAAGATTTACCGATAACAACGACTAAATAATAGTATGTTCATAGAGCCTATCAAAATTAGATCACCATATACTGGTGAAACAGTAATGCCGCAAATTACAACACATACTACTGACGGTAAAACATACGAACAAGTTAGTTATAATGACCCAGTTACAGGTAATTTAATTAAAAGAGGTATGGTAAGTATCAAAGATGCTACAACTGGTGAAATATTGCAAGATTATCGTACCAGCCAAACAAATTCAATTAATAGCATTTCTTACAGAGGTTAATATTGTTTTTTTTGGGAATCTATTTATAATTAAATATGGTTCCGGTACCTGAGCAGTACGCTATTCAAGAGTTCTATCGTTGTGTAAGTTTTCCAACGTATAACAAATACACTAATACGTATAACGGTAGCTGCCCGTTCTGTAAAGAAGGTAAAAGTTATGGTAAAAAGACAAGATTCTTTTACATACCTAAAAAAGAACTAGCGTATTGTCATAATTGCGGTTATAGTAAAAAGGTTTTTAACTTTCTAGTTGATGTCACCGGCAAACCTTTCAATGAAATTGTTAATGACATAAAACAATTCGAAGGCCCAAACTTACCGGTAGTTAAGGAAGTGAAAGAGGTAAAAATATCAACACAATCCTTACCTAATGATTGTATAAACTTATCTGATAACAACCAGTTACAATTTTATAAAGATAATGTAGTTATACAAACTGCTCTCAAATTTATTACATTAAGAAAACTTGACGTTGCAGTTAACAAGCCTAAAACATTTTACGTTTCGGTTAACGACCCAGTACATAAAAACCGTTTAGTATTACCTTTTTACGACACTAACGGGGATATTATTTTTTATCAAACAAGAACGTTATTAAAAAATGATACGTTTAAGAAACCAAAATATTTGAGCAAGGTTGGAAGTTAGAAAAGTTTATACGGCATTCATAATATTGATCAATCTCATGACAACGTGTATATTTTTGAAGGACCTATAGATTCGTATTTTATAAAAAATGGATTAGCTGTTTGTGGTATTCAAGATGAAAGTTCACGCACGTTTAATGAGTTACAACAAAAACAAATTAATACTTTAACAGGTTTTAAAAAGATTTGGTGTTTAGATAATCAATGGGCTGATAAAGCATCGTTAAAGAAGAGCACTATTTTAGCAGAGGCAGGAGAAAATATTTTTATTTGGCCTGAACAATTTAAAAAGTATAAAGACCTTAACGAACTTTGTACAATTTTAAATAGAGAAAAAATAAACCCTGAATTTGTAATTCAAAATACACATTCAGGGCTTAAAGCTAAAATATTATTAACGTTTATTAAGAATAAAATAAATTAATTATACTTGTATTTAGGATCGTGCGCAGAAGCTAAATAACCTTTTAACATTTCACTTAATGAGGCTAATTCCACTGAAACCCGAGCAATTTTTTTGGTTTCTGCAACACTAATTTTATCAAAAAGAGTGTCTGGCTCTGAAGAATTTAATCTACTTTGTACACTTGCACTGTCAGTACCATTTAAATAGTTTGCAAAACCGTCTATTTTTTCAATCCAAGTCTTTAACTCATCGTACATCTTCTTTTGCATCTGTGTCATTGCCATATCAGGCTGAGCATCACCTGCCGGTGCATCTACATCAAAGTCTTCTGGAGCAGTTCCTTTGTCTAAAGTCTGGGTCATTGCCTCTTTATCAGTGATCTCAACGTCATTTTCATCTTGCTCGTTAAGATATCTAGTGAATCTTTTACTATAATTGCTCATATATGTTATTATTTATTAAATCCTTATAAATATTTAAATGAAAAAACATCTTTCTGAAGACAGTACAATGTATAATGTTAATAGACAGCAGTACGGTATTACTGCTCGGAAAGATAGCAAAGGGGATACAGATCCACAAGCAAACACAGTAAGCGGTCTTTTAAAATCTAATAAAAAAGACAGTAATTACGAAGCATCAAAAGTAAAACCTTACCCGCTTGGAATGGTAGATGATGTAATTTCAGATTTGTACTTATCTTCATCGAACTTAAGACATTTAATTTTAAATGCTAGAGAAAACCCTGAATTAAAAGATGAGTATAAAAGTATATTAGAATGGGCCAACAAACGTCTAATTTTAATTGACAAAGCTATAGTTGAAATCAGTCAGAAATTAGATAAAATTAGTTAATGTTACAAATTTTTAAATCGCTATTAATCACTTCATTAGTCAGTACATTAGTCGGCCTAGTGTATATTGACAAATTTTTTATATTATTTTCGTTAGCATTTGTTTTACAAGTTTTGTTTTTTTATTTTTTTAATTCTGTTTATCAAAATAAATTATTTGCAAAAGCGCAGGAATTAAAGCTTGAAGAGTTTAAACAACTTACAAAAAATATCGTAAGGATTCAATGTCCTTGTGCGCAAAAAATGCAACAAGAGGTTGAACTAGACTATAATAAAGATATAGTCTACGAATGTGCTAAATGTAATAACAAGATCAAAGCTAGTACAGACGTATCTACAGTTTTAGTTACTGAACCAATTTATTTTAATGACAAATCTTGAACAACAAGCTAAAGAAGTATCACCCACATCTTTTGTAGGGCTTAAAAACGTACAACAAAAAGATATTAGTGAAGTTTTTGCAAAGGTTATTTCTTTTTACGAACTAAACTATAATGAGCAAACAAAACTCTCTCAAGGGGCTACAGTTGAAAAATTAAAACAAACACCAACCCATAAAATTTTTCTTGAAGCAATGGTTTCGGCTTTAGATTCAATACCAATGCCATCTTTCAATAATAAACAGGAAGAAGCCATTTACCTTACTAATAAAAAAGTATTGAAAGACCTTTTATTTTCTGTATCAAATGTTTTTGGCAATTATTCATATAATGATAAAGATCTTAAATTAATTCTTTTAGGAAAACTGATACAATCATTGTATGGAAACAAATAATAATGATGATTTTAGATCAGTAGAATTTCTTGCAAGGTTTGCATGTCTATATGAAGGTGTAAACCTTGCATGGGATAAAGCAGAGCAATTAGGTTTAGACCCTGAAAAAAACTCATCATGGATTAAACCTCTCGCGTTTCAAAAATATATTAATGAACGTGAAAAAGATATGAAGTACCAAATCATAAACTTTATGGAAAACGGTACCGACGGTTTAGTTAAATCATGATTTAAACTCTTCGGGCTGAGGAAAAGATTTATAAGACATTTTACCTTGTTCTTCATGAACAAAAGGGTACCAGTCTTCATCATCATCACTTGAAACAGGAGTGGTTAAAGTTGTTGTTGTTTCTTTTTTTATCTCCTTTTCAATTACCGGTTCAGATATTATTTTTTCCTTTATAGTTGGTTTAATTTTCTTCTCTGTTGGAGGTTTCTTAACTAGATAGTTAAAACATAAAAGCAAAGCTACTGCTAACGGATCGAAAACCGATATAATTAACATAATAAACCAATTTACTGTTTTATCTAATTCTAAATTAAAATTTTTCGCTACAAACTTAAATGTACCTACATCAGTTTCATTTATTTTTTGGTTTAATTCTAGATTATTATCATAAAGACTATTAATCTTTTCCTGTTTAGCCTCTATTTCATTTTTATTAGCTTCTTTAGTAGTTTGAATTCTTGCTATCTCATTATCAATTTTTAGTTGAACACTTTGCTGGTTTTCAACTATTACTTTCTTATCATTTACTATTTCTTCTTGTATAGACTTTATTAAGCTTTCAGAAGTTTGTATTTGTTTTTCTAAATTATCTGTTATACTATTTTTAGTAACGTTGTATTCATCGCGTAAGGTTTGAATTCTTTGCTGTACTTCTTTTATCTGCGCATCAATATCATCTCTTTCTTTTTGCTGAGATTCTTTAACAAGTCTTGCTTTTTCTAAACCGTTTTGTTTGAATAAGTTACCGGTACCTTGATTAAGCCACGTTTGAACTTCTTCATCCAGAATTTTTAATCTATTATTAAACAATTCAATCTGTGCAACCTCTTTATTAATTTCCGTATCTAATATAATCTTTGCATTAGATAATTCTTCCAAAGCTTTCTTCTTACTTACTTCAATACTATCTTGAACATTTGAAATTCTTTGTTCTTTCTTATCTATTAACTGTAATTGCTGTTCGTTAAACTGATCATCTTTTACAGTTTTTAATGTATAGTCGTAGTTTTGTAGTTTAAAAATTTCATCGTTTAATGATACTATTTTTATATCATTATTTTGTATCTGTCTTTCCAACTCCTTTACTTTAAAACTTGTAGCGTTATAGCCATTACTCAGAAACCCGTAAATGCCTAAAGATGTTATTACCATTAAAAGAAAAGATGCAACAAACAAGTACGTTTTTAACATCCAGCCTAGTTTATCCCATAACTGGTGTAATACACTTACAGCTACTAACTTACCTACTTCCAAGGCAGCACCCATCACTATAACAGCTGTAGATGATCCGACGAAAAGAAGTGATAAACCTAATACACTAAAATACCCAGCTATACTAGCAATAGTTAAGGATATAATTAAAATTAAAACCGCTAAAAAAATCATTATAATATTTAATATGTACCGTAAACACTTGTGTTGTTATTGGCTGGCATATCAAATACCTTTTGAGCACTGACATCATTAATTGATTGTAGCGGGTATTGTTCATCATACTTTTTATCTGGAGATGGATCTTGAGAACCACCAGAAAGTATACCACTCTTAGAGTCGTCAAACACTTGATTATCACCCTTTTCGTCCGTAATACCAGGTTCAAAGCTATATTCGAATCTCTTACCTTTCAAAATCCAAACGTAGTGGCCGCCAAGTTGATTTGTTCTTGAAATGTCTTCATCTAATATTTCAGTAACTTCAAATTGTTTACCACTTCTTACTCCAGGTCTTCCTTTACCATATTCAGTTAAAACAAAAACGTCGCCAGATTTAGGTTGAACTTGATTAAATTGTGCCTCATATGTTGAAGGTACTTCATCTCTTAAACCTATACTAGATTCATTAGAAACGACTTGTTCAGTATTTGTTTCTGTTTGTATTGGTTGAATGCCTGTGTTTATAAAGTAATCGTAAAATGCTGATAAGTGTATAAAGATGGTAATTTCATCATCAGCTTGAAAGCCAAACTTGGTTAACGTGTTAGCGTTTTCAGATAATTCAACATACGCATTTAACACAACACCCTGCGCGTATCTTCTTGTTGGGTCTTCACCGTAGAAATTATCTGCACTTAAAACATTATATTGATTTACATAATATGTTATTTGTGTACCATATTGAGCTATTTGCTCTCTATAATAGTTACTATAAAGATATTCTTCATTACCTATAACATCTTTATCAACATATCTAAAACAAGAACCGTCTGTTGGTACTATACCTGGAAAGCAGCTGTTTTTATCGATATACATATTATTTTGCTATTACCCATTTATTGATTGAAGGGTCATGATAAAATTTAATATTCATTTTACCACCTAATGTTTTATGCTCATTGGTTTGTGGAAGTTTATTATGGAGAAAGTTTTTGATAATGAAGTCTATATCTTTATGATCGCAAACAAACTTACCAGTTTTCATTTTTTTAAGAGTTTCAATTTTTTTGTTTGCATTAGCAGGGTACTTATATTTTGCAGGTACCATGTTTAAGTGTTTACGCGTTAAATCGCCACCACCTAATAAAGGTTTACGGTGACGCTTACTGACACCTAAATTAAAAAAGCTTTTGAAAAGGTCCACATTATTATTTAAGCGGACAAAAAAGCCTGCAACGTATTGCAGGCTTTAATGAATTCTACTTTTTTAACTATTACTTAACAGCGTAAGCTAATTGGTTATTACCTTTAATCTTGCTGTGTGGCTTGTTGTTGCTGATCTTTGTTAAAGAATGACCTGCTGAGTTAGGTACGTCTTTACCTTCACCGTCAACACCGTCTTTAATTTTTGTTGTA
>Ga0099848_1000717_pt1 | contig 15434 bp, 18 predicted proteins | sample CB_VirMetaG_3_FD_78179 | JGI IMG/M metagenome (GOLD analysis project Ga0099848, IMG submission 78179) | Freshwater to marine saline gradient viral communities from Chesapeake Bay - CB_1508_1S Viral MetaG | ecosystem: Environmental > Aquatic > Marine > Coastal | place: USA: Chesapeake Bay...
TCGATACAAAGAGATAAGAGGGCTCGAGTGCCTCTCGAAGTCCGATCGAATGGTTATCCTATTACCTACGAGTCTCGAGAGGCACTCGAGCCCTTCTGGAAGACTGTATCAAAAAAGATACAGTTTTGAAAAAAGTTGTTTACTTTTCTAGATGACTGTGATATACTACACTTTCTGGCTGTTATCGTTCTTTAACATCTCTAAGGAGTTCTATATGATTACGAGCACATTGCGTGTTTCTCGGTTGCATCGTCTTTGGGTAAAGTCTTTAAGAACGTGTGATCGAGTCAAGATTGACCGACGACACCGAAAGCTTTCAGAAGTAAAGAGTGATGTTCAAGGATGTTCTTTTCTTCTTGCTCCATTTTTTGTTTATAACAACGCTTTATATAAAGATCCTACTTTAAAAATTTAGAAGCTGTACTGAGTTTAGTGGTTTGTAGCGCACGTGGATCAGTGTGCGCGAAGGCTCTGCACAAGGTGAGGCAGCAGGACTCACAACCACTATTTTTTTTAGAAGAAAGTATATGGAAATTTTTCAACAAGTTCTGTCTCAAAAAACACTTGATGAAGTGACAACCGAGCTGAACGATAAGATATATGAACAGTGCTGGCGCAGCAGTCAGCTGACCTGGGATTCTGAACTACTTATTGGAAACATGGGAAGTGTTTCAATGACTAAGCTCAGTGATACAACCTATGACTTAGTCATGAACGACATTGCTTCTAAGATTCCTAAGGCCGATGACCTGATTCTTCAGTACTTTGTTTGGCACCCTGGAGCTGGCATTGCGATGCATAATGATGAGAACTATGCATTTGGCGGCACCATATACTTAACGAGTATTGAAGTCAACTATGGAGGATTTTTTATATGGGAAGAATCAACTGATGACTATAGAATCTATGTACCCGAGTTCAACTCTATGGTAATCAATAAAGAACAGAAGCGTCACATGGTAGTTCCTGTAAGTTTAGATTCAAAGATAAAGCGGTACACTATACAGATATTTGCTGCAAAATCTTAAAAAGTTTATTTTTATTATGAAAGGTGAAAAGATGGAAGACAAAAAAAGTTCAAGTACTCTCGCAACAATCACTACTGTTTTTATGGTATCAACAGCTGCGTTAGCATACGTTTCTTTTGAGCTGTTTTTTAATCAGTATCAGGTAAGTAAGTCAAACTTCATCTGTACAAAGATCGAGCAGGTTGGAAAAAACTTAGATGACGTTCGTTGTGTTCAGTACACGTCATCAAAGTACTCAAAGGAAGCTATTTCACTTAACAGCGCATCATCATTTTACGATTCACTCGCTAAAAAGTGAACTATATTCTCGTCCTCATCCTCATGACGTCTAGAGGACCAGAGCTCGCCGTTGGAGGAGAGTTCAAGACAATGGCTGAATGTTTTGAGCGTCGTGAGGAACTAGTCCAGTTTATGGGTCGACCTATAGTCAACTATCAAGCAGTTTGTATAATTGAGAAAGATAAGAGATGATATGGGATACTTTGTGATTATAAATAACTCCAAGAAAAAAAAGCAGGCAAAGAAGCCTGGATGGAGAGAGGCTGAGGCTGAATACGAAAAGTGGCTTGTAAAGCACGGAATCGATAAGACTCAGAGAAAGAAAAAACACTCGCCAGAAACGTACGTCCCGCCTCCGCGCCCATACGTACGAGAAACAGTTCATTATCCTAGTCGAGATTCTTTTTTAGGAAATGCAACAAAAGCGAAAACATCACAGTACACTGGCGACTACTTTGTAGGCATAGCGACTATGCATAAGTCTAATCTCGTTCCTGTTGGAAAAGATCAAGACGCTAGAGACTATGCTACAATGAGGAGAAACTAGCACATGTTAACTTCAGCGGCAATATCTGCATTGATCATTGCAAACGGCGCAATCGTACCACGATTACCAGAGAAAGAACTGAACTGCTTAGCACAAAACATATATCACGAAGCGAGAGGTGAGTCAGAGTACGGTCAGATGGCTGTGACTCATGTAGTAATGAATCGCGTAAGCTCAAAAGATTTTCCAAACACACCGTGTCAAGTTATCAAGCAGGCAAGATATAGAAACGGTCAAATTATAAGAAACGCGTGTCAGTTCTCTTGGTACTGCGACGGAGAGGTTGACGTTAATCCAAAGAATCCTACAAACAAAGAAGCTTGGGAAAAGTCTGTTCAAGTTGCAATCGACTCTTATCTCTTATACTACCTTGGAGTTGATATGAGTAAGGGTGCGATAAACTATCACGCAACATACGTTACACCTAAGTGGAGCAGAACAATGAAGAAGACGGCTCACATCGGTTATCACGTCTTTTATAGGAGGAAGGGTGATAAGAGCTATAATCAAAACTTGATGTCAACTAGAACTCTTGCTTTTCTTCAGATAGTTCACACTAAAAAAAATTAATCGCATGTAACAAAAACGTTTACATTTAACAAAAAGTATGTTATAATATACAAAATATGTTATTGGAGAAGTGAATGGCTAAACGTAAACCTACTGCTCGTGTAAAGACCGGTCTGAGAGGCGCGCCGGTTGATTCTTTCAACGCAATGAAACACTACTTTCACGTAGATGTTGAAAAGAAAGAACGAGGTGAAGCGCTTAAGACTTATATCAAGTCAAACTACTCGAAGAAAGATGCAGCTCTGATCTTTCAAAATCCTGACTACGCGTTTACGATGCACTCACACTTTTCAGCGGTGGCGTATTGGATAACGCTTAAGCTTGATGTAGACGATCAGGTTGAAAAGTATCGTGAAGGTCTTACAGAGTACATCAAAGAACTCATTGAAAAAGGTAAAGAGATCTCAGAGAGAAACGATGTTCCTGAGAATGTAATTCGGTTTAATCCGCATGACCGGTTGAACAGTAAGTTAAACGCCACGATATTCGAAGACCTATACAAGCTTGAAGAGGAATGGAGAACTGATGATGAAGCTACATTTGACATGTACTCTAGCTTTAAGAATCATGTTCTTCCAACGTCTGCAGTCAGCATAGTTCTTCCATTTATTGAAGAGCTCATGATTGATTACCAAGACGCTTATGATAAGAAAGACGATCAGATCGTTGAGGGTTATAGCCACTTGACTCGAAAGCAGATCAAGCACAGACTTGATCAGTATAAAAAAATGATTGACGACTTGAATCGACTTAAAGTCATCGTTAAGACAACTCGAAAGCCAAGAGCTAAGAAGCCAAAGGCGATTGACAAGCAGATCGCTCGACTCCAGTACAAGCGAGAAGACAATGAGTTTAAACTTGCATCTGTCAATCCAGTAAAGATCATTGGTGCATCTAGGCTTTATATGTTTAACACTAAGACACGCGCTCTAACTGAACTCGTGTCTGAGTCGGTGAACGGATTTGAAATCTCTGGAACATCAATTAAGAACTTTAATCCAGATCTTAGCCGATCTGTAAAGCTGAGAAAGCCGGATGAGTTCTTAAAGATAGTCTTAGGTAAGACTCAAAGGAACATCAGCAGCGAGTGGTCAAAGCTCACGACAAAAACAACCGCCGCGAACGGTCGAGTCAACGCTGACACAATCTTATTAAAGGTATTCTAGTATGTCGCTTGAAGACAACTTTTTAAACAAACAAAAATTTTCTGTGCTAATCGAAGAGTCAGTCTTAAAATATAAGATCTCTTACATGGATGCTATCATTGGTGCCTGTGAAAAACACTATATCGATCTCGAAGACGTTCGTAAGTTCATTTCACCTGCAATCAAAGATAAGCTAGAGGCAGAGGCGAGAGAATTAAATTACTTGCCAAAGCTAAATAAACTTCCATTCGATGATATATAATATGTACATCATGGAAAAATTGTGGTATAATACTTCAGTAACACTTCAGTCATATAAAGGAAAATACGATGTCATTTGCAAATCTCAAGCGCAATCGCGATCAAATCAACAAGCTCGTTCAGGCAGCCGAAAAAGTTGGTGGTGGACAAACTGAACAGAAATCTTACGTAGACGATCGTTTCTGGAAGCCAGTTGTCGATAAGGCCGGTAACGGCTATGCAGTTATTCGGTTCCTTCCTGCTCCTGCAAACGAAGACCTTCCCTGGGTTCGATACTGGGATCACGGCTTTAAAGGTCCTACCGGTCTCTGGTATATCGAGAACAGCTTAACCTCTATCGGTCAGCAAGACCCGGTTGGTGAGTTAAACACTCGCCTGTGGAACAGCGGAATTGAGTCAGACAAAGAGATTGCTCGAGTTCAGAAGCGTAGGCTTCACTATGTAGCAAACATCTATGTCGTAAGCGACTCAGGAAATCCCGAAAACGAAGGTAAGGTGTTTCTCTTCAAGTTCGGTAAGAAGATCTTTGACAAGATCATGGATGTCATGCAGCCAGCGTTTCAAGATGAAACTCCAGTCAATCCTTTTGACTTTTGGGAAGGAGCTGACTTTAAGCTCAAGATTCGAAACGTAGAAGGCTATCGCAACTACGACAAGTCTGAGTTCTCTACTCCAGCTCCACTATCAGAAGATGACTCTAAGCTAGAGGCGATCTATGAAAAGCAGTACTCTCTTCAAGAGTTCGTTGATCCGACTAACTATAAGTCATACGCAGAGCTTAAAGCTAAGCTGATGCGAGTTCTTGGTCAAGAGGTCGAAGGTGGTGCACCCACGCTGAGACAAGAGTCTCAGATGAACGATCCAGTCGACGCTCCTCGTCAGCCAGTCATGGCCGAAGAGATAGAAGACGATGACGATACGATGAGCTACTTTGCTAAGTTAGCCAAAGACGATTAAGAAACACTTCTCTAACAGTAGAACACGGCCGCTTCATGCGGCCGTTGTCTTTTCTAAGACTGACACAGATGGGCCCGAGTGCCTCTCGATCATTTTAGCCATAGGATACCATTAGCTAACAGACGCGAGAGGCACGTGCAGCCTCTCGTGAATCAATCTTCCTAGTAAGATGTTCCTCTTGATAGGAAGAAAGGATCTGCTCGATCAAACGGAACGATGGCAGGCATCAGCAGTCCCTGAGAGTTGTTTGATACGTTGGTGATACTCTGTGATGATCCGCCTTGAACAATCACTACCTGCTTGCCTGAACTCGCTGCGTTTTGAGCTGCAAGAGAAGCAACGGCTGGCGCAGTCTGTGGAGGTTGTTTTGTCATCACTGGCTGCTGAGCCGCTTGACTTCCGACTACGGTAGGAACTGGACCAACTGGCTGAGGTGTACTGCTTCCACTCGCAGGACCCGTCTTTCCCTTATCGCCGTTTAACAGATCATCAATCCAGCCAAAGCCGAACGGCATTCCGTTTGCTTTTTGACCAGTTGCCCACTGCGCAATTGAAGTTCCTAAGCTGTCACCCAACAGGCCACCAAGAGCAGCTCCGCCTAATCCAGTGACGAGTGCTGCCGGTCCACCCGCTGCACCAAGAAGTCCTCCAAGTATACCACCTGCTTTCCAACCAAGAGCACCACCAATGATGCTTCCTGCAAGTGGTGCTATCTTGTCTGGACCTGCACCAGTTGCCAGTGCAGTCAAGAGAGGTGCAACGGCTAGAGCCTTTCCAAGTCCAGGAACACTCTTTAAAAAATCTAACACTTTAAAGAGTTTAGGGAATCTTTGCATGGCCTTTGATAGGCCACCACTCGCTTCTGGTGCCTTGACAAACTTTCCAGTCTCTGTGTTTCGATATCTGTTAGAAGCTGAATCAAAGACAACGTTTGACGGTAGAGTTGGTTTGACTTCAGGTTTTAAAGACGGTGCCGCTGAAGTGACGGCAGCTGCTGCTGTTGCAGCTCCGGCAGCAACCGCTGCGCCTCCAAGCTTTGCGGCCTTTCCGGCAAAATCGGCAAGTAGGCCAACTCCGGACTTGACTAGATTCGCTAAGATTGTTCGAGTCTTACCAAACATTAAAAACAATGTTCCGAGAAGAGTACCTATTCCAGCGATGTTATCGAAGGCTCCACCGATGTCTCCTTCAGTGAGTTTAACGAGACCAGTGAAGCCTTCTCTGATCTTTTGCGTAAACGCAGAGAAAACATCACTCCAGTTTTCAAAGTCAAACACGACCTTTAGTAGGTCTTCGGCCGTGCTCACAAGTCCCTGAAAGATCTTAGAGTTTGTGATGTTATCAAATATCTTTACGATAGAGTCGATGTTTTCGATGATAACGTATGCAGCTAGCATGAAAGGAGCTGTTCTCAAGAACAGGCTACCAAAGCTAATCAACTTTGTTAAGAAGCCACCGAGAACGGGAACGTTCATCAAGAGAGTCGTAGCGCTTCCTACAAGTCCACCTATCGCGCCAAGACCTCCAGCAATCAATCCGGCACCAGGAATGGCTAGTCCGCTGGAGCTGGATGAACTCGCTGCGCGAGCTCTACCCCTTGCAGTGTCTGTCTCTCGCTTTGCATCGCTCTTAGACTCAATCTCTTTTTCTCGATCATCAAGTCTCTGAGCTTGAATCTGCTTAACGAGAAAACTAATGTTACTGTTTAAGCTCTCTGTTCTTTCGGCTTGACTTTCAAGAGTCTTGTTTTGATCTTGCAGCGTAGCGTTAATGTCACTTAAAGTTGTGGCCATCTACATCCCCTTTTAATTAACTCTTTCTTTCCTGAAGAAACTTGACCTGATTTATTCTCCAATCATTCTCATACTTTGTATGATCTTCAATGTATCCGCCGTGAGTTTTATTTCCACGGAACATTACTAGTCGATTGGGAACAGCGTTTATCACTACTTTCTCTACGTTTGACACATCATACAACAGATTCTCTGATTCGGTGTTTACTGGCGCAGGAATGTTATAGAGCGCAGTCCCTCCAGAACAAATCTTATCTAAATACACGATTACGTTGTATGCCATATCTATGTGTGGCATGTGTTGTAAAGAATTGCTTACATTAGTCTTAATGTTTTTATAGTAGTTAAACGTGTAGTTCATTGAATCTTCTTCATAGACACTTGTGTCTTTGAAATAACGAAGAAAAGAACCAAGAGTCTTTAGATAATTAAAATAACCCTCCTGTGGACATGGATTATTAATCACTGGGCGACAATCGTAGTAATCAATAAAATTACGAGAAGTACTGCTGGTCTTCCATCTAGGAACTGGCATAGAGATAAGAACCGAATGAATTTCCTCATAGTTCTTATAGAAGTCATCTATGATTAGACAATCACCATCAAATGACGTGACTCTATAATCAGGATTAACCTGGAACAATTCCTCTGGAATTATTGGAAGCGGCATTATTTCTCTAGTTGTTTAAAATATGCTGAGACAGCATCTGTTTACATTCCCTGTTGCTTTGCTTTCTCGTTCTTTTCCTTTATGTCCTCAATTAGCATGATTAAGTAGATCTCTCTCTCCCACGGTATCATTTCTTCAAGCTCCGTTAGAGAGTAGTGAAAGTTCTGTAGCAGCTGAACGTTCACTCTGTAATAGTACTCTAACGACTCATGAGAGAGACAAACTAAAAAAAATCTTCGAGGCCCTCCAATTTTCTTGTATTTTCATGCTTACAGTTGACACATGTAAAGTTAACTTCATGTGACATCTTAGGTAAGCCCTGAACAAACTCGCTGATCTTTTCAAACTGCGAAGTTGTCAGCGATTCAATGAACGTTTCAACCTCTTCTCTCGGCTCGTCTGCGATGTTGATGTTTTCATCTGCAGTTTGGACGGAGTCAATGCAAGAGATGATGAGATCAGTGATCACTTCAGCTCGAGATTCAGAGGTAAGTATCTTTGGATTTCGAATAAAGAAGTTATAGTCTGGATACTTGAGCTTGACTGTGATGTCACTCGTGACTTCAATCAACATGTCTTGCTTCTTCACATCCATCTTTACTTCTTCCAGATTGACCTTCACTTCGTTGTTTGTCTCACACTGCGTACACTGCATGTTGAGCTCAACAACTTCACCGACTGACTTTGCTCTGATCTGTGTAAAGATGTAGTCGACGTCAAACGTAGTCAACTTCTTTAAGTCAACGTCATCTGCGCAGGCCTTGATTGTGTCAAGCATTGATTGAATAATGGCTCTCCTGTCTTGTGATTCATAGGCGATCAGAAGAACCTTTTGTTCCTTCACTAAGAATGGACGAAACTTAATCGTCTTTCCCGTTGATGGAACCTTTAGCTCGTACTTAGGTGTTGTGTTTAACTGTGGTAACGCCATAATTTACTCCTTTTTCACGTCAACCAAATAATTGTCCAGGATTGATATCTATGTTTAAGAAATTCTGAGAAGGCTTAATGACCTTCCAGTTTGTGTATGACAACTGAACAGTGACTCGAACTAGACCATCTTGCTCGTTCGTGAAGTCTATCTGCTGAACGGTAGTTGGAAAAGCTTCAAGCAGTTCTACGCTATAGACTGATCCGCCTCCAACGTTAAGACTTACTCGAATAGGACCGATTCCTCTTGATATTCCAGCCAAAGGTTTTCTGAGCTGGTGAATCTTTATAGGCAAGGCGTAGTCCTTCTTGTATCCAGGCTCGTGTGTGTCACTGTTGTAGACTATGTTCATCCATGCATCAAAGTAGTTCTTTACGCCATAGTCGTTTAAGAGGTAGAAAGTCATGCTGACATCATCAACGGCATAACCGTATGCAACCTTTTCTCTTACGTTTCCTACAATTCTTTCAGACGTTAGTATCTGTCTTCCAGGCATGGTGACTGATTCACAGAGTATGTTGAGTTCTCGTGAGTTAGACTGAGGAGCGTTCCCAGTGATTCCAGGAATTGAAGGAAGAAAGTTTGCAAACCTACCGAGAAGACTCGACAGTCCTCCACCACCTCTACCGAGTGTAGGTAACTCAACTAAGAAATTATTATTTCTTGCAAAGCCTAACTTGGCTGAAGCAATTCCTTTTAATTCGTCAATCGTTGGCATTAAGCGATCATCCTTCGTGAATCTCTATAAACTCTTTGTGAAGTTGTCTTCTTCCACATCGCCGTAGGTAAGAACGTAGCAATTTCCCATTCAGGAGCATACACCTTAGCGACTCTACCCTGTATGTGTTTTGTTAAGTAGTGCTTGAAGCAAGGCTCATAGTATCTTAGCTTTCTCATTCTCTGCAGCAGGTTGTACCGGACGCGGAATCGAGTTGATTCATCATATCTCTTGTTATTAGTGACCTCCATCAGTCCGTCGAGCATTCTCGCTCTAAGAGCTGGAGACAGATAGTGCAAGTTCAGTCCATAGAATCCGCCTGGAGCAGGACCTACAACAACAGCGAGAGGAAACCTATCATAGTATGGCAGTTCATCTTTCAGCTTTGGATCATAGAAGTACATAAACATGTTGCCGATCATCTGACGACCAGAGGACGGATCTTTAAGTTCGAGCTCTTGTTCTCGCATCAGCTGCTGACGATTAATGCTCTTTATCTGACCTAGCTTTTTCATAAACCAATCGCGCGACTCTTGCGTGCGTGGATTGATTCCAGCTCGAAACGCTTCCTGCTCTACTTTTTGAAATAACTTACTCATGATAAACAGTATTTATAAGGTATTGCCGTTCCTTCTTATCTCTTCTCTTTTGTAGATCTAAAATTTTTAGGAAAAGGCTTTAGAGGTTTAATCTCTTTCTTCATGATCTTCATCTCTTGAAGAGTCTTTTCAGTCCACACTTGAAACTCCCACCCTCGGTCTTTGCAGTAGCTCTCTGCCGCTTCCCACTTTTTCATGTTCTTTATGTACGTCAATCCCTCTGAAACATACTGTTTCGTTCTACGCTGGCCCTTAGGTGGTTCTGTCTGCTTTTCTGGTTTAATCTCTACAAGGATCGTCTTTCCGTTTGTAAACTTAATCTTTAAGTCAGGAAAGTATCTGTGATACTTCTTATCAACATCATAGTAATAAGGTACAACAATCTCTTCAGAGCTCCACTCTTTGATTGACGGATTACTATCACACCACATGAAGCATAGCTTTTCCCAGTGAGATCGATAAACAATCTCACTAAGATTTCCTCTGTACTTCTCTTTGTTTGTGACTATGTACTTACCAGAATAAGGCATAAGATTTTAATTTTAGCATATAAATATCGTTATATATTTTTATCTATAGGAAAAATTCGTATGGCATTTGATCCAGCATCATTTGTGTCTTCACAAGCAACAGGGGGTATCACTCCCCCAGAGAACAGGTCGACATCTGCGCAAGAAAAGATTGATAATTCATCAAACAGCTATGTAGACAACTCTCAAAAAGTTGGTCAGGTTGTTCAGATGAATCCTATGAAGTTTCCTATTGAACACGCTGATCGTCATTCTGGAAGCATGACGTTTCAAGCAGTCAAGATCATTCCTCCAAGTTTATCGATCAGTTCAGATACGCTTCAAAAAGTAAAGACAAAGTTGCAAGTGAGAGACTCTGAATCTGTGACTCAAAAAGAGTTAAGTGAAGATCCAAACAGCACTGAAAACTCAGCGATTGAGAGCAAAGGTCAAGAAAAATTAAATGATGAAGCTGGACAAGATGCATTGAACTCAATGAAGATCGAGATACTTGATGGACATAAAGTTTCAATGTTCATTCCAACTTCGTTCGTTGTAAATGATATCATCTCTTATGAAAATACAGAACTTGGAATATCTGGTGCGGCCGGACTTCAAGCTCTTCAGAATACAGGAAACATACTCGGTGCAGCTCAGACTGCAATCAAGACTGGAATATCTGGAGTGAAAGACATGTTCTCTGCTGGATCTTCTCTCACCGGGATTGCTGCTAGAGTTGCACTAGCGAGAGGAATCAATGCCGTTCCGTTGCCAGGATTTGCAAAGGACGCGATTAGGTCGGCCGCACAGGTCACAGTAAATCCAAACGTAAGGTCTATATTTCGCGGAGTCGCTTTAAGAGAGTTTACTTTTCAGTTCAAGCTGATTCCAACCTCACAGAAAGAGTCTGAAGAGATCAAGAGAATCATTAAGTTCTTTCGCTATCACGCATATCCAGAAAGTATTCAAGTTGGAGGTGTTCCTCTCATCTACAACTTTCCAAGCATGTTTAAGATAAAGCTAAAGTATAAGAACAACACGGTCGGAAGTCGAATCAAGATGTGTTATCTTAGAAACATCTCTACGTCTTATAACCCCACAACATCAAGTTTTTTTGCTGACGGAAATCCAACCGAGATCGATCTTTCTCTTTCGTTTGTAGAGAACACCACGCTTGTGAGACAAGACATTGATGATGGAAAAGGAACAAATCCAGCCGAAGAGGGTTCAGCTAATCTCTTAGATGCAGGGAGCGGATTCTAAATGTCTTACTTTAAAAATTTCCCTAGTACGTTCTATAAGTTTGGAACTGGTGCACCAATCACAAGTGACTTTTCAGTTATATTTCAAGACATCTCTACATATGTCGATGTTATCGATACGATAAAAGACCAGACGTCTGTCTATACAAAGTATCACATACAAGATAATGAGAGGCCTGATCAACTTTCACACAAGCTGTATGGCACACCAGATTTTTACTGGACGTTCTTCTTGATGAATGATAATATTCGTGAACAGGGCTGGCCGTTGTCAAACACTGAGATCGTTCAGCTAGCTCAGAGAGAGTTTCCTCTCGATGTAATAACTGCAAGAGCTAACTTGACAGAAACGTTCTTAGTAAATACACGAATAGAAGGTCTTTTGTCTGGTGCAACAGCGACAGTGAATCACAGACACCTTGATCTCGGTCAACTTGTCTTGACAAACGTGACAGGAACGTTCATTTCAGGAGGAGTTGATCAGCTTCGAAAGGTTGGCACCGGTATCAGCTCTGGAATCTTTGTTCAATCATATGAAAAAGAATACCTCACCGCTCATCACTATGAAGACGTTAACGGCATCACTGTCGACATTGATCCACTCATTGGACCTGGAGCGCAGCTCACTGAAGTCACATATCTAGACAGACACATCAACATCAACAACTCTTTAAAAGAGATCAAGATCATCAAGAAGCAAGCAATATATCAAGTTGTTGAAGCTTTCAACGAGGCCATAAGAAGTTAGTATGAGTTATCCTGATCAAGCCGGACCAGAGCGAGTCAATTACTTTTCTTTAGAAAAAGTCATCATTGAGACTGACAGACTTCCTATTAAGTTCGACGTTCGTAATGTAGCTACAGATATCGACATCTATGAGCACATCGACAAGCCTTACTTGACCGCATCAATCGTCTTCATCGACAGTGAAGGAATATTCACTGGAATGGACTTCGTTGGTGGAGAGAAGATCACTATAGAGATTAAGAGTACTCGAACAGAGTCGACATCGATTCGAAAAGTTTTTTATGTCACGAGTATAATGAACGCAGTAAAGATAAACGATCAGAACGAAGTCATAGGTCTTAATCTCATTGAAGACATCGGTTACTTCTCTAACTTGATCAACGTGAACAAGAGCTTCTTTGGGTCATGCTACAAGATCATTCAAAACATATTTTTAGAGAACTTGCAAAAAGACGTGACTCAACTTGGAAACGACATTCAGAGCAAGTTTAATGTCATTGTTCCAAACTTAAATCCTCTCGAGGCTGCATCATGGATAAAGAACAAAGCGACTGATGAAAATGGATTTCCATTCTTCTTATACTCTACACTCGTTGAAGACGATATTAAGTTTTCAAGCTTGTCTTCACTTTTAAGAGAAGTATCGATGAACTCGTACATGCCGTTTACATACTGGCAGACGGCGTCAACTTCAGACAACCAAACCGCTCAGCGAAGAACAATCTTGTCTTATACGTACGCTGACGTAGAGAACATGTTTGAACTGATCAACGCTGGAACCGTAGGTGCTCGGTATACATACTTAGATACGTTTACGGGAAATCACACAAACTTTACGTTTGATGTTATGAAAGATGCATTGACACCTTACTTAGAGAATAAGATTGACACGAGTGGCACTCAGCTACTCCCTATTGATGAAAAGATGCTGTCGTTTGACAACATACCTATTAATAGAGTTCAAAGCAAGACGATCACTCAGATTGGTTCGGCTGGAGTTTTTAATGATGGAACATCAGACGAAACGAAAAAAGGATCTTACAGTGAAGAGTCAAACGTCGTTTCATACAAGAAGAAGGCAATATCTAGAGCCATACATAAGTTTTTAACAAAGGCACCGATGAGCATAGTTGTAAATGGATATGATTTTATTGATGGAACCTACAACACGACTTTGGGAAACAAGATATCGATCAACTTCATCAACTCGGCCGTTCACAGCTTCTCTGAAGACAGGATAGACCCTAAGAGATCTGGCGATTACTTGATATATGCTACTCGACACATGTTCAAGAAAGAGAGATATGATCTTGCTCTCAGCTGCGTAAAGATTGGAAACAACCGATGATACCGCAGAGTTACATAGACTACTACGGCGATCAAACCCGATGGTTTGTCGGTATCGCGGTTGACGTTAACGATCCTCTTCAACTTGGAAGAGTGAAGGTTCGTATATTTGGAATTCACTCAGAGAATGAAGCAGACGTTCCAAACAAGTACTTACCGTGGGCTCAAACGGTGATGCCAGTGACTGAGGCTGGATCTTCCGGACTAGGTGCGACCGTTGGCATAAAAGAAAGAGCTCAAGTGTTTGGCATCTTTCTCGATGGAAAATCATCTCAGCTTCCTCTCGTTTTAGGATCGATTCCTAAGTTTGAAACTGGATCACAAAAGCACAACTTGAGTATTAATCCTAAAGCGTATGGAAAGTTTAATCTAGTTGACGGAGCTCAGGTGCTGACAACGAATAAACCTGACACTGAGCTGCTGAGTGGAAACAGCAACGTAGAGCGAGCGTATAACTTCTTTATCAGCGAAGAGGGTGGAGGATTTACACCGCCTCAGGCAGCTGCTATGATAGGAAACTTTTTACAAGAGTCTGGTACAGGAGGTGACATTAATCCTAGTGCTGTGTCTGCGTTTCAAGGCGAAGGGTCAATTGGAATTGCGCAGTGGAATCCAGCTCTCAGAGCAGATGCAAGAGCTCTTAAGCTTAAAGAGTTCGCTGCGGGCATAAACGCTCCGTGGAACTCAGTGTATGCGCAGGTTCAATGGACTAAGTATGAATTAAACACCGTTCCATACTTAGGATTCAGAGAGCTTAAGTCTGCGAGAGATGTTGATGAGGCTACAGAGGTCTTTTGCTTTAAGTTTGAAAGACCAGCGAAGCAGTTTGCTCACTTAGACAAGAGACAAGCAAATGCTAGAGAAATTCTAGAGAAGTTTGGATAATATGGAAACATACGACAGAGAAAAAGACATACAGAACTTGCTGAGGCAAGATCCTGAACTGACTCGAGCTGAAGCTGAAGCACAGGTTGACAGAAACGCAGCCTTAAACAGAGAATTGAGTGCAGGCATACCAAAGGGTCTGTTCAACTCAAACTTGAGTGACACGATAGAAAAGAGTGGTGTCAACTCTCTTGCAACGACTTCAGACAACGCAAAGATTGCAAGAGAAGCCGTTGAAGGTTCAAAGATAGGTCTATCAATCGGACAAACCTCTGGCGGTTTTCAGTCCCTCACTGTAACAACAGACGAAGGCGAGACGGTTACGGCTGAACCAACCGTTGCTCTTATGACAAACTCAGTTGAAGGAAACGGAATCACCGTCACTCGGACCTCGGCAAACAAGTCGCAGATATCTACTCTTACTGGAAAAGTAACAAGTGATGGCTTCTTGTCTACAGTCATCACTCAAGGATCTCCTAAAGGAATGCTTTCAGCCTTAAAAGAAACTGTAAAGGTTGATGAGAAGATACTCAAGACAAAGGTGCAAGAGGCGTCAACTAATCCAGAAGTTGCATCTGAAGCGGTTGGAACTGACGTTTCAACAGAGGTAGTTAATCAAGTTCAAGAGACGAATCAAAAACTAAACATTAATCTTGGAAATCCCTTTGGGTCGATTGGAGACAACTTATCAGGAGCAGCAGGAAGTCCTTTTGGTAATATTTTAGGAAATGTGGCAGGAGTTATCACTGGTGCAATTAAAAAGGGAAGTCAAGTCACTTCGCAGGTTGTAGCTACAAACACGCCTTCTTCTTTTAAAGAGCTAGGAATTGAAACTAAAAATAAACTTAACTCAGTCACAACTAAGTTTGGCGGAGACGTTCCTCAATCTGTTCCGATCATCAAGTCTGACGGATCAACAAACTTAAATCAAGTCATTAAGAAGACTGAAGCTACAAGCAACGACGTCAAGCCTTCTGATACACCAGTTGATCTCTCTGCTAACTCTGAACTGTGGGAAGGTGCAGGAACTAAGGGCGAAAACTTTAGTGCACTCTTTACGTACGTCAACAGCGCCGAAGAGATTGAAAGCGAACTGAGATCTGCAATCGTTGACAGACCTATGACGGCTCTCATGGTTGGATCGACAAAGTCGGCAAAGAATGAGAACAAAGACGCTGCTACAGA
>Ga0099848_1000718_pt1 | contig 15423 bp, 18 predicted proteins | sample CB_VirMetaG_3_FD_78179 | JGI IMG/M metagenome (GOLD analysis project Ga0099848, IMG submission 78179) | Freshwater to marine saline gradient viral communities from Chesapeake Bay - CB_1508_1S Viral MetaG | ecosystem: Environmental > Aquatic > Marine > Coastal | place: USA: Chesapeake Bay...
ATTTCCTCCTACCTAAAGCCCAATAAAGCCATATAAAGAGATTACTGGATAATACTGTGAAAGGATGTGGCTGAGTAGATAGTAGACTTTGGTGATAACTTGATAAGGGAGACAATAAGGAATAGGAGAGAGACTATCTTTTATGATTAGTGTATATATTCATATATAGATATACTTATATAAAGATATAAGAAACATATAGGTTGTATAGAAAGAAGGTAGGTGGTTGTATGTGAGATAGGAGGTAAGATATAGGTGTGGGTGTGTCCCCCTTACCGAATTTTCTATAGAGAATTAGCCTACCGGCCGGAATATTACATTATTCGGAATCACCCCTATAGGATCTATTACACGTTATTACAGATAATGTAAGGAAAATAAGGGTTAAGGGAGGATGTCGGAAAAAGGTATGGGATAGTTGCCTTTCCGGCCTAAAGGTCTTATATTTAGGTATAATTAAAAAGGTAAAGGTTATGACTATTCAGAAGCACTACTACATTTATTCATTCGTTGATAACAATGGCCATCCTATTGGCTGGAATACGGAGGTTGCTACCTCAGCCGAAAAGGCTTATGATCAGGCTCTAAAGAGATGGGCTGGTACCGACCTAAGGGTTGATGCTAACTCCTTTGAAATACGTACAGAGGAAGAAGATGTAAATCTTTGGTACAGATAGTTGCCTATCCGGAATAAAGTTCTTATATTTAGATGTAATTAAAAAGATAAAGGTTATGACTTATTCAGACAAAGTAAAGGCTAGTGCAGAGATCTACAACTACATCCAAGGGATGGGCAAGGTTGTTGGCAAAGAAAGATTCGACTTCACTTATGGCGATTCTGTATTTACTTTCGAGTGCTGGAACTTCAAAGAGGATGCTAAGAATATCTTATCTGTTGATATGAAAGAGGCTTACTTCACCAGGTCTATGAACGTAGATAAGGTTACTAAGACAGCTATACATCTTTATGCCTTTGATATGTTTAATCAGAGAACAACTTACAAACTTCCAATCTACGAGATGGAGATGGCTTAATCTCCTCCTTGTATCAAATTAGTATCAATACTTGGTCACCTGTTGGTAAATACACTGGCAGGTTGACCTCCGTTTGATGGCAAGGTGACGGCATGGTGCAATAACACTGCCGGTATAGTTCCCTATAGGGTACGGCATGGAACAGGCTGCGCCATACTAATTTGCATATCCCGGATAAAATTTCGGTATATAGTAATATATATTTATATATTTATATATTACCTACCATCATCATCCTTCCACCATCCTAATCTATGAAGTAAAATTGGTATAGAGACAGATATACTTCCGGATACAGCATATATTACCCCCATAAGTATATCACCATTTACCACTCCATATACCCCTATAGTTGTAGCCAGTAGCCATATTCCATATAGAACAGTATTTACTAAGGTATATATTGTGATATCTCTTTTAGTATTCACCTTCTCTATAAAGGCATTTAATATACCGTAACTTAGCTGTAATAAAATTAAAATACTATAAGTCATTTGTTTAGCTGTATATATGCCTGTTCTATACTTTCTAGTAATGATATAGGTGTACGTGCCTGGGCTTGTATCTCTTTGGCTAGTACTAGAACTTCTTCTCTTTTACCTAACTTTTCAGCCTCATTAAGGCCTTCTTCTATTGTTAAAAACATAACTCTAATTTTTTATTCCATTTTGCTAGAGAACTTTTTTGTTGATTATATGTAGATCCCGGGGAAATTTTCCGGGAAGAATTTTTGCTATATAGGGGGTTTTAAATTTTTGTATGTTATTTGCTGTTTTTATCTTATCTTTATATGATAATATACGAACTATTTATCATTGATGCAACCATTAGACAAAAATACTTTATTTTCCATCTTCGAATCCGGGGATGAGGAAATATACAAAGAGAACGGCATAGAGGAAGTTCTCAAAAATCCGTATGTTCTAATGGGTATGGTGATGCAAGGTCTCCAGAATTACTTCCTAATGGATCTAATGTATAAGAGAAACTTCCCAGAAGAGTATAAGAAAGCAGCAAAGGGTGTGAAATATACTTATTTCTGCAAACTATACAGTTACCTTCTTCGTATAGAAGATCATCAAGATAATTCCATGTACACTATAGGAGAGGCATATGATAAAGAAGATGTCTTTATTGCTTTAGATACCTTAAGAAATTATTTTGAAGGTATAGAGGAATATGAAAAATGTGCAGTAATAAAAAGATTTATCGACTTATTAGATTTTAAAGTTGCCTAATTGAATAATATTTCTTATATTTAGATTTAAATAAAGGTTATGTACTTCGAACCTATCACTTTTGAGAAAGCTCTAGAACTAGAAGATAGAGGTCAAATCATGATTGTTGATTGCAGTATTGATATTGATGCAGAATGGCATGAAAGAGCCGGAGAGTGGAAAAATAATTTTAATCTACTTAGAACCAAAGCCCGGCATGTCGACCCCGAACGACTAATGAAATGGTATAAAGCCAGATATATAATAGAACACAATATCGGCTGTACCAATACGGATACCCAGACCTATGAATGGAGATTCCTATATGGCATAGAAACACCAGAGATTGCCAATCTTACACAATCCGATTCCATAGAGTATATATACGCTTTAACTAATAAAGGATACCCGGACCTTGTAAAGATAGGTATGACACGAAATACACCACAACACCGTGTTAATCAAATAAACGGCACCGGTACTGTAGATATATGGGAGGTAAGATTCGCATTACCTGTTCGTCCGGGTACTTCCATGCAAGTAGAACAGCAGGTTCATAAGTTTTTTCAATCCCGTCGCTATCATGCCGTCCATGAAAATGACCGTGAAATGTTTTATGTCTCCTTATTTGAGGCGATGGATAAGATAAGGGAGGTCGGAGCATTATTTCAAGTAGGAGATCCAATTTTATACTAATAATAACTTATACAAATATGAAACAATGGGAATTTTCACTCGGGTTTTATCCGGGAATTTTAATCGGAATACGTACCTACTACACCGAAGATGTGACAACTTACGTTCTTTACCTTCCTTTTATTGATATTGCATTGGCGGTAGGGTATGATTTGTTTGATAGGTAGTAAAATCGCGGTAAAACTTGCGCGCTTTTGCGCGGCGGGCGGATAAAAATCCTATTTTTCTGTCACTCCCTGCTTTTTCCCCAACTTTTTTGTTAAAGTAGTTGCCTTATTGAGAATAATTTCATAACTTATATATTATAATATAATAAAAATATGAAAATATTATATATAACTACTATAATAATATTAGCAATAAGTATATATTTATTAGATTATTATAAAAACAATAATTAAAAAGGTTACCTATGTTATCTGCCGAACAAATTCAAAAGAATTACGAAAAACATATAAAAATAGTAGAGCATTACTTAACCGATCGTAAAGATTCTGTTCTAGAGATGATTAATCATATGGAGGAGACCTATGTTATGGCTCCTGCTAGTGGAAAATCATGGTACCATAATGCTTTTGCCGGAGGATATGTAGATCACGTTAATAGAGTCGTACAGTATGCAATAAAACAAATGAAATTGTACGAAGAAATGGGGGGGAATATAGATTTCACCGAAGAAGAACTTGTTTTTTCGGCTCTCTTTCATGATTTAGGTAAATTAGGAGATGGAGAACAGCCAAACTATCTACCTCAAACCGATAAATGGCGTCAAGATAAGTTGTCGGAAATGTATTCTAATAACCCTGACCTGGATTTTATGCTAATTTCGGATAGGTCTTTATTTATTCTGCAAAAATTTGGTATCCCTCTGAGTTTGAAGGAGTATTTAGCTATAAGAGTGCATGATGGCGTGTTTGAGGATAGTAATAAGGCTTATTTCTTTAGTCATCAAGAGTCTTCTCGTCAAAAAACCTCTATTATCTCTATCTTACACTCAGCAGACTTCTTAGCTTCCAAGGTGGAATATGATTTATGGAAGAAAAATGGAGGAGAATCTACACCGAAAGTACAAAAAACACAATCCTCAGCAGGAAAAACAGTAAAATCCTCAGAGGGACTTAGTAATATGTTAAAAAATCTTTAAAAAATGTTGGTAACAGTAATTATTTTATCTATATTATTGGTTATTCTGTTAATTGCTGTTCGGAATTTACTTATCAAAGTAGAAAAATACGAAGATGTAGTCACCGATCAGACGTTATATTTACAGAATATCTCAGATATTATAACAGAAAGTAATAAACACCTAAAGAATCTTGATGAAGAGGGAATTTTTGAAGCTGATGATGAAGTAGGTTACTTCTTTCAGCAAATGAAAGCCGTTCAGGAGGAACTTGACAGGTATATGCTACCAGAGAATTATGGCAAGAAAGAAAAGTCAATCTAACTACTTTACAAAAGAGACAGAAGATTACATAGTACTATATAACAACTCAGACGATATAGAGTATAAAAATCGTATCTTTACCAATCACATCTACTTCCCTTTCTATAAATTAGCAGAGAATATTATACATACCTTTAAATTCTACTACACAGATGTAGATCAAATAGAAGATCTCAAACATGAGATCGTTTCTGTTTTATTAGAAGAGAAAATAACCAAATTTGATCCTTCTAGAGGTGCTAAGGCTTATTCCTACTTCGGTACTATAGTAAAGAGGTGGTTAATTAACTACAACAATAAAAATTATAAAAAGCTAAAACAGATAGCTACTCTAAATGATATAGAAGAGCAGTTAGAAGATAATATAGATCTCGATTCTCCTTCAAATAAATCTCTCAGCAGATTTCTTGATGAATGGATTGAAGAGGTCTATGAAAATCTAGATCAACTTTTTGATAAAGATATAGACATACGAGTTGCTGATGCTATTTTAACTATTTTTAAAACCAGGCAGGATATAGATATATTTAAAAAGAAAGCACTCTATATATACATCAGAGAAATGACTGATTGCGACACCCCTATCCTAACCAAAGTTATAAACGTATTAAAAGCTAACTGGTACAAGAAATACCAACTGTATTACGATTTAGGACTTCTCTCTAATAATTCAATATAAATCTATTTATAATAAATCTTTTATTATGAATCTAGATAAAGAGGTCTTTAAGGGTAAGACTTTATCCGATCTTTTTGGTGAGATATACGACAATTCAAAAGAAACCAAAGGACAAGTAAAAGCTCTAATTTCTGAGCTAAAACCCCTCATTGAGAATATTGGGGATGCGACTCTTATTGTACCTATGATCAAAGAATACATGGAGATAGGTGTAAAGAATGATGAGCATTTGATCAAGTTAGTTACGGTTATTCAAAGGATAGAAACAGCCCAAGCCAAAGGTGACTCGAACGAATTCGATTTTTCTGATTTACAGAGTTTATTAGAAGAGCAAGAGCAGTTAGATCAGCAGTTAGATACCACACAGGAGGAAAATAATGGCAGTTTATAATTCATACGATCAACTTCCTAAAGGAACTTCTGCATTCGGTGGCTTTGTTAATGAGTTAATACCGGTAAGAGTAGTTGATGTCATTTTAGATAGCTCTCATCCAGAATATAAAAAGTACGGTTATACTACAAGTATAGGTGTTATAAAATTCACCTTTATGGATAAAGCACAGGATTTAACTGATCCAACTATATTGGATGTAGCATATCCAATTAGCTCTAACATAAGAACTCTCCCATTAAAAAATGAAATAGTTTTTATTATTGCAGGTCCAGATTTAACTGCAAGCTCAGAAAAAGGGACCAATTCAAGAATATATTACACCAATATTATATCTATGTGGAATCACCCTACTCACGGTAAGTCCCGTAGAATAGGTGATAATACCCAGCCAGAAGATAGATACGGGTTTCCTAGCATACCCGGTATTAATCCATTACAACCATACCCGGGTGATGTATTAATAGAAGGACGATTAGGTCAGTCAATAAGACTAGGGGGTGCTGATTATAAGGGTAATAACTTAACCGACGGTAGTAATAATGGATCCCCGTTTATGTTAATTAGTAATGGACGTATAAGAGAAAAAGCCAGTTACGGAACAATATCAGAAGACATTAATCAAGATGCATCTTCTATATACTTAATGTCAAACCACACTGTTCCTATTGTTCATGCTAGAAGTAAGCATATATCCACTCGAGCAGCTGTTAATAAGGCAGCTAATAATCCGACCGGTATTCCCAACTTAGGGAGTAGTAATTATAAAGGTTCCCAAGTTGTAATTAGCAGTGGCAGGTTAGTTTTTAATGCTAAAGATGAAGATATAGATATTGCCTCTAAAGGAACGTTTAGTGTATCATCTAATATTATAGGTCTCGATGCAGTAGATGAAATAGGGTTAGATGCTAAAAAAATATACTTAGGTACAGAAGCTCTCAAAGAATTTGAACCAGCAGTTAGAGGGGGAGAGCTAGAATCATTTTTAATAATAGTACTACAGATGATGGAAATAGTTAAAAATACTATGAGAGATTCTCTATCTGATTCTGGCGGAACTGATTTATCAGGGCAATTAAACTGGAAAACTATGGATTCCTACATTAATCAGTTAAGAAGTCAACTGCCAAATCTTAAATCTAAAAAAGTATTTATAGAAGCCAATCCTAACGCTACACGTTTTGATGTTCCAACTAAGAAAGAAATCGCTAATTTTGGTCCATTAGGTTTATAATAATTTTTAAAAAAGCATAAATGCCACACGGTTTACTTACCGACATAAGAGGAATATTTGGTAAACTTGCCGCTACTTCTTTAGGAGATATAAAAGCGTATATAATTACTTATGCAGAAAAGAAAGCTTACGAATATTGGCAATACTTAAAGCAGCAATGTCCACCTCCTGAGATATTGAAACTCATGGGTAAAATACTCGATAAGATAAATAAGCTTATAGCTAAATTTGATAAAAAAATAAAAGCCATTGAAAAGTTACCCAAACTACTAGACCCAGCTATTAAAGCTGGTAAAATTGTAGTAGGTATTCTTTCTCATTTGATTATACCTGCTGCATGGATCCCAGTAGGAGTTGCTACTTCTCTCTCCAACCTTTTAGTTTTCCTAAGAAAAATGGTAGAAACTTTCGAGACAGATATAAGAAATGTTGCTGCAATTATAAGACAAGTTATGGGTGTTTTTGATCCTGTAAAAGCAAAGCTTGCCGTAGTAGAATCAGTCCTAATAAGATGTGCTGAAACACCAGACATTTACGGAGGATCAGGATATACCTGGGGTAGATTCTCCGGGAGTGCAGCAGCATTAGCTACGATTGACCTAAATGAATCTGGGAGTTCACCATTATTTCCTGTAAATACAATTGTTGTTGATGATAAAAGGTATATTCTTTCCTCTGTTGTAACTGGTTCTTTTTTTGATACTGGATCTAATTACACTACTAATACTAACGTTCTTATTTATAGACCTGATCTTACAGCAGCAGCTATAATTGCTTTAGGTGGTGCAAATGCTGTCAGCTCTACATTAATAGGAGATGTAGGCGCTGGTAATGGCACATTACTCAATACCGGTGGAGCCGGGGGTACTGGAACTGTAGGAACTGGAACTGTAGGAACTGGAACTGTAGGAACTGGAATAGGAGGTAATGGAACTGTGGGAACTGGTACCGGAGGATTAGCACCAAACTCCGGCTTTGGAACAGGAGGACAAGGAGGTACAACTAATGCATCCGGAACATTTATTCCAAATAATCAAAGTAGTACAGGTGGAACAGGTACAAATTCTAATTCAAAAACAGGTAACGGTACCGATGGTGTATCTAATAGAGGTACACTTATAGCAGGCACAGGCACAGGAGGAATTACATCGGGGAAGAATTTATCTTCTGAGAACCCCGGTATTTTACCTACTGGAACTGGAATTTACATAGACAATCAAGAAGTTGGATTCACCCCAGAAGGTAGATTAGCTCTTCTTAATAACGTTAATGATGCCCCGGTTACTGCATTAATAACCGATTCTGAGTATAAAGCAGCTAATGGGGAAACTTATTTTCTTTCCATATTAGAAGATAAATTGACAGAATACGTGGCACCTAGACGTTATGCCGTAGCTAAAGATAGAAGAGGGGTGATAGTATTACAAGGTCCTAAATCCTTTGCTAGTAATCAACAAGTACTTTTAGATGAATTAAAATTCAGAATAGATAGACGACTTCCATAAACTAACTATTTATATATATGAAACTAGATCAACTTAGAAAAATAATCAGAGAAGAAGTAAGAGCAGCCGTAAAGGAAGAGTTGCAGGATATGTTGAACGAAGCAGTTCAAATTGCTAGTTCACCAACTAAAATACAACCAGCTCCAAAAGCAGGTACGACATCATGGTCTGCACCTAAATCAAAACCGGTACAGAGTATATCTGGTGATCCAATTATGGAAATGCTTAACCAAACCAGAGCTTCTATGACCGGTGACGAGTATAAAAATATTATGACCGCAACTTCTGATATGGTATCTAGACCTAATTTTCAAATGGCCGGATCCGATGAAGCAGTATTTAGCGGACCTCAACCCGGATTAGATATTTCTAAATTAGATTTTGTATCTAAAGCCAAAGCAGTATTAGATGCTTCTAATAAAAAAGATAAAGAAAGATTTGTAGTATAATGGCATTTGATGTTAAAAAAATAGATCCATTAGATTTACAGCCTAGAAAAGCTATAGGTGTTAGTTTGCCTTTTTCTAGCAAAGCAGTTTTTAATTCAACTTATGAATCTAAAGACGCTATAAAAGCTAATTTGATTAATTATTTTTTAACTAACAAAGGGGAAAGATATTTAAACCCATATTTCGGTTCTAATTTAAGATCTTTGCTTTTTGAGAATATAAACCAGGATTCTTTAGAAAATATTAAGACTAATATTGCATCGGATGTTAGGAATTACTTCCCAAGAGTAGTACCTACTCGATTAGAATTGACATCAACTCCGGATTCTAATACAGTAAACTTTTATATGTCCTATCAAATATCTGATACAAACATACAAGATCAACTTCTTATCAATATAGAACAGTAATGGCAGAGGAAAGAGATATAAAATACATCAACAAAGACTTCTCAGATTTCAGAGGGCAGTTAATTGAATATGCTAAGAATTATTTTCCTGATTCTTATAACGACTTCTCACCCTCTTCCCCTGGGATGATGTTTATTGAAATGGCAGCATATGTTGGGGATATTTTATCTTTCTACCAAGATATTCAGTTGCAAGAAACATATTTAAATTACGCTAAAGATCCTAAAAACCTTTACTCATTAGCCTATATGATGGGGTATAAGCCAAAAGTAACAGGAGTATCAGAGGTAGATCTAACCATTACACAAATCGTTAGTTCTTCTGGTGCACAGTACTTACCTGCTTGGTCAGAAGCTGCTATCATTCCCTCTACTACAGTTATAACATCTACTGACAGAAATAAAACTCCTTTTATTTTAAATAAACAAGTAGATTTTAGCTATTCAAGTTCATATGATCCTACTAGAGTAGTAATATATGATTTAGATGAATCTAATAATCCTTCTAAATACCAACTTACTAAAACAGTAAAAGCTTTTTCTTCTGAAGTTATAACTACAACTTTTCAAATAGGTTCTGTTGAAAAATTTAAAACCCTAACTATAGAAGATACTAATATAGTAGGTATATTAGATATAACAGATTCTGATGATAATTTATGGTCAGAGGTTCCATTCTTAGGTCAGGATACAATTTATGTAGACGAACCTAATATATCATCAGACTCTAATAGAGTACCCTATGTATTAGCCTTACAAAAAGTACCTAGAAGATTTGTTACTAGATTTTTATCGACAGGCTACTTACAGTTACAGTTTGGAGCTGGAGTTTCATCTCAAGACGATTCAATACTACTTCCTGACCCGACTAATATAGGTTTAGGAATGACCATCCCAAATCAGAACTCAGGTTCAAGAATGGATTATGCATATGATCCTTCTAACTTTTTATATTCTAAAAGTTATGGACTAGCCCCTAGTAATACTACCTTAACAGTAAGGTACTTAAAAGGAGGAGGAATATCAGCTAATTCTCCTGCAAATACAGTCTCGACAGTTACAGGGACAATAACTGACCAATCGGGTACCACCCTTAGCACTGCGAACGAAAACTACCCAGTCTTTGTAAACTTAAATCCTGCTATAGGAGGTAGAGATGGGGACACAGTGGAGGAGTTAAGAGAAAATTCTTTGAGAGCTTTTAATGAACAAGGTAGAACGGTTACATTACAGGATTATACAGTAAGAGCATTATCCTTACCCACTAAGTATGGTAGTATAGCTAAAGCTTACGTTACTCAAGATAACTTAACAAATTCAGCTATTAACCCAAGAGACTTGGTAACAAGTAATCCTTTAGCTCTTGCTTTGTATGTACTAGCTTATGATGTAAATGGTAAATTAATACCTGCTACTACAACTCTTAAGCAAAACTTGAGAACATATATGAGTGAATATATGCCTGTTAGTGATGCTTTAAATATAAAAGATGCTTTCATCGTTAATATAGGTGTTAACTATGAGATAATAGTTAGACCAAATTATGCAGGGAGAGATGTACTTTTAAAGTGTACTAATGTATTAAAAGATTATTTAAATACTTCAAGACTAAATATAAATCAGCCTATCAATCTATCATCTCTATATACCACTCTTGATAGAGTAAAAGGTGTACAAACAGTAAAAAAGATCGAAATTGTAAACAAATCCGGAGGTAACTACTCCCAATACGGATACGATGTAGCAGGAGCTACTAAAAACAATGTAGTTTACCCATCTTTCGATCCTTGCATCTTTGAAGTAAAGTACCCGAACGTAGATATTAAAGGAAGAATAACAACACTATAAAATGGCAATATACAGAATTTTTCCAGACAGTGATACTTTCATCTTTACTGAAGCTTCCTCAGGTAATGCAGGACTTGACGAGATAATAGAAATAGGAGGATATCCGGTATTAGGAACTGGACATACTTCTAGAGCTCTGGTTAAATTTAAAACCAGCGACATCCAGTCAGTACTAAATACTAAAGTGGGTTCTAATTCATTCACTGCCAGTCTTCATTTATATCTTGCTGAAGCTTACCAATTACCGCAAACCTATTCATTATACGCATATCCGGTATACGAAAGCTGGAATATGGGAGTAGGTAAATTTGGAGATGTTCCTGTCAACACAACTGGATGTAGCTGGGCTTATAAAGATAATGGAACAGCAGCAAGTGCTTGGTCAAATCCTGATACAGATGGTTCTTTTAGTAGCTATACCGGAGTAACAGCATCATATGCATCTGCTTACATAGGTGGAGGAAACTGGTATACAGGTTCGAACGGAACTAATCTAGAAGCATCTCAGACATTTGCTTTAACTTCTGATCATGATGTTAATATAGATGTAACTGCTGCTACTTTGCTGCATTATAGCGGATCAATCTCTAATAACGGATTTATTTTAAAATTATCAGATGACCTTGAATTTAATGTTTCTTCTTCGATAAGATTAAAGTATTTTGGTAAAGATACAAATACTATTTACCCTCCATACTTAGAATTTAAGTGGGATGATAGCTCATATGACACAGGAAGTCTTTCAGTACTTTCTACATCAGAAAATAGTATTACAGTATCAAATAATAAAGGAAAATATACTCACGAAGGAAAACAGAGATTTAGACTACATACTAGACCTAAATACCCAGTTCGTACATTTACAACAGGTTCAGTATATAAAACTAATTATGCACTACCTTCTGGTTCGTATTGGGGATTGAGAGATGAATTTACAGAAGAAATGGTTATACCATTCGATACAAATTATACAAAAATAAGTTGTGATAGCACAGGTCCTTATTTTGATATTTATATGGATGGGTTACAACCAGAGAGATATTATAGAGTATTAATTAAATCCGAAATCGACGGTACAAGTACAGTAATTGATAACGGAAATACTTTTAAAGTAGTAAGAAATGGCTAATACAGTACGTATTCAAAAAACAGTAGCTAATAAGACCGAATTCAATAGAGCGGTTGATACTAGTTTTAGGACTTTTGTTGATCCTATTACACCTGTCGATACTGATACTGTTGAGGAGTTATTTAGACTCTATGGAAAATTATACTACGAAATACCACTAGAAGGGAGTAATTCACATACTTACTTAATTCAAGAAAGCTCTAAGCTAGTGAATATAGAAAAAGATCTTACAGAAATACAGCCTCTTCTTGATGAAATCTCTGAATTAAGAGAGAGATTAGTACAAGTTAATTTACAGTTGGTAGAAGTAACACTTCAAGCAGCTGGTGGGGATTTAACAACAGAAGGATAAATGGCACAGACTAAGTTTAATATATTCGAAATTACTCAAGATTCTAAATCTGATCTAGCATCTCAGGATAGAAACTTAGTTAATGTCTCTACTATTAATAGTTTGTTTAATCCTTCTAAACACTATGTTGAGCAGCATATATATTCTTTAGATGAGGAATTACTTCAATCAGACTATAACTACGTAAATCATTCTTTTCTAGGTGACGCCGGAGCAATAGGTGAAACAGTAGCAAGATCGATAACATTAGATCCAGAATTTGATGCTAAGCAAAACGGTTTTGACTACGGAGGTATTAGAATTACATATAATTTCTTAGATGATTTATATTCCGAAACTACGGATAAGACATTCTTCTTTCTAGAAGAAATATCCCCAGATAGAACAGAACTTAGGTTAGTTACAAGTCAAATTTCTAATCAGGCTGTTACATCTTATACAACTTTACTTAAAAATCAGTTAGATTCTAATGCATTTGTATTAGATCTTAAAATAAATTTTAATGAAAACAGAATATTTTCCCTTGTAAATATTGGACTTCAATCTTATAGAGGTGAAAATTCTGTCATAGTTAAGCTATATGAACCGCTCCCTGCTAATATTGCATTAAAATCAATTGTATCTTTAGTAGGTAAAATTTCAAATTCTATTACTTATCAAGTAGATGTAGATATTATAGAAGACGATGTAGTTGTACCTTATTTAAAAGGTCCTAACTTTAACTATCAGGCTATAGATGAAACTAATATTTCTTCTGTTTACCTGAACTATAATGAACTGTTTAGCTACCCTACTTCTAATACTTATAGAGAATTAGTTTCTTTAGCAAAAGAAAAAGGAGCAAGCATTAGTATTGATTATAGCGATTTTTCATCCTTTATTCACTTTAGTTCTGCTGTTGAAAGGTTAGCAAACTTTAAGTATAAGCTAGAATTAATCGAGTATTATCAAACTCAGATAGACTTAATTGAAGATGGTTCTAATATAGACTCTGGAATTACAGGGAGTAGAGAATATTATCATGATTCTTTGAATACAATTCTCGAGAATTTTGATCACTATGATAGACATCTTTATTATGAAACCGGTTCTACAGCTTGGCCTAAAACAACCAGTGTAAGACCTTATACAAACGATACAGGTAGTATATCAGACACCTGGTATACTTCACAACTCGCTAGTGCTTCTCTTTACGATAACGGGAATCAAAACATACTTACAAACTCAATTCCTACTTACCTTAGAGAAGATACTGAGAATCAACCGTATCTGACATTTGTTCATATGCTTGCCCAACACTTTGATAACATATGGATTTATGCAAAGGCAGTTACGGATAAATACGATGGTGATAACAGATTAGATAGGGGTATCTCAAAAGATATTGTAGGAGAGGCATTAAGAAATGTCGGGGTAAAACTATACAGTACAACCCGAACCGTTGAGGATCTATTTAAGACCTATATTGGGGAAACCTACAATACAGGTAGCGAGGTAATAAACACTTTTATTTCAGCTTCTAATGAGGTAGTTTCGGAAGATAGGTACCAAAAAGAAATATATAAAAGATTATATCATAATATACCCCTTTTACTAAAAGCTAAAACTTCAGAAAGAGGCTTAAGAGCTCTTATTAATAGCTTTGGAATACCTACACTATACAGCTCAGGCTCTCATAACGGTATTACTCCTTTAATTTTAGGAGGAATTAAGACTACTGATGATGTAAATTTAGGTCCTGCCAATTACTATTCTTCTTCATTAAATAAGATCAGACTAGATAATACCGGGAGTATAGTAGAAGGTAATACTCTTTCTTTAGATGCATCAATTGTAAAAAGAGATACAAAATATACCGATGATTCCCATGCAATTGAGGTTGGTTTTTCCCCTTCCAACTATGTGAATACATTATTATTCCAATCTGCATCTGCTGCTGGATTTAATATAGACGATTACATTGGAGACCCAAGATTAAACCATTCTAGTAGTTATGATTCTTTGGTTTCTGCTTCTTATAGTTTCTTAGGAGATAGACCAAGATATAACCTACAAGACTTTACCAGATTAATAAAGTATTATGATAATGCTTTCTTTAAAATGGTTAAAGATTTTTTACCTGCAAGATCTACTGTCAATACGGGTATAATTATAAAACCCCACTTATTAGAAAGATCGAAAGTCAAACAGGTAGAATTGTTAGGGGATCAAAAAATATATGTATCTAGTTCTCAAGCTTTAAGAAACCAGTTTATAGGAGATATAACTATTACAGGTTCTATTAATGTAGGAGATTATTCTGGTAGTCATGGCGAAAGTTATGGCAGCTCTATAGAATATTCAACTGCATATTCTGAGTCAAAAATGACCTTGAATGGACCTGTGTTTCTTCAATATCATACTCATGGTGAAGCTAAATTTGACGGTGAACTATCAGGTAGTCATTTAATGCTTAGCAACGGGGAGCTAAACATTAATAATCAGTATAAATACGATAACTCAGGAGTAATACAGTATAAAATTTCTTTCCTAAGTTTTGAGGATGAATTACCTGTTTCACCTACTCCAACAGTCACTCCAACAATCACTCCTTCTAGAACTCCTTCACCTTCCATTACTCCTTCTTTATCCATAACACCTTCTTTATCCATAACACCTTCTATAACTCATACTCCTAGTGTGAGCTCTACATCCGGGGTATCACCAACTCCTTCTATATCATTAACTCCTAGTAATACCATTACTCCATCAATATCTCATACTCCTTCTAAAACTCCACCAATATCCCGTACTCCATCAATATCCCATACTCCTAGTAATAGTAGAACTCCATCAATATCCCATACTCCTAGTGTAAGTACAACTCCCGGTATTACAACTACTCCATCAATATCCCATACTCCTAGTAATAGTAGAACTCCTTCTATATCCCATACTCCTTCTAACACTGTAACTCCATCAATATCCCATACTCCTTCTAACACTGTTACTCCATCAATATCTCATACTCCGAGTAATAGTAGAACTCCTTC